>Ga0209700_108677_pt1 | contig 12738 bp, 4 predicted proteins | sample SiratroredBW_FD_187528 | JGI IMG/M metagenome (GOLD analysis project Ga0209700, IMG submission 187528) | Root nodule microbial communities of legume samples collected from California, USA - Siratro red BW (SPAdes) (version 2) | ecosystem: Host-associated > Plants > Roots > Nodule | place: USA... | reverse complement strand
CTACACAACATACAATTTCAAGTACAATTTTCTTTACAATTTTCATCTTTCGAGGATGTTGATTCAAATTGACACTCAAAGAGACCTATAAGGTGACTTGTACCTTTACTAAAGATTTTTTTTTTTTAATTTTGCTAATGAACTAATAGAAAAATAAGAACTCAATCAATATGCAAACATTAGATTTTTTTTCATGTATTAATGACATAAAAGTATAAAAAATTCCAGACAACTTCTATGGAATATATGACATGATAAGGGCTAAACAATACTATTAACAAAACACAGAGGATTCAAAAAATAAAGCTAAGTAATTAAAGACATAAACAAACATAAGAGAATAATCTAGAACACGTGATAAAAAAATTCCGAAACATAAGATTGATTCATGACAATTGGAACAAGATAACTGAATCAATTTAAAACATGAAAAACATGGAATATGGCACGAACCTAACTAGACTCAAACAAACAAGTAAGACAAGACATGAACAAAAATATAAAAGGGAAGAAAAATACTTAGCTTTTGAAAATCCTCCAAACCCAGTTGTTCCTTAAACTTCCAACTTTTCCCCGAGTTTCAAGAGAGAAATTCAATAAGGGTGTTCACTTCCAAAGAAGGTTCCTTGGTGGTGAACTTAGGAGAAGATTATTCCCAAATGAAGTGACTTTATAAGAACAAGAAGACAAGCAAAATGCATAATCAAATTCAAGTTCAATTTCAAAGTGACTACAAGAGTATGGGTAGGCTTTTATTTTAGGCTTAGGAAATCCTAACACTTATCAGTCATAAGAGATATGAGACTAAAATGTTCAGAGTACAACTGCACTTGTAGTTTCTGCATATACACATGTTCCAAGTCTCATATTGCTCAAATCTTTGCATTTTCCAAGTGTTTATAAGCTCCTTTAATGTATGCATAGTCATGTAGCCTTGTGGTAAGCTTTGGTTGAATCCATTTTAACCTCTTCAATTAAGGTTTTAACTTCTCTAATAAAGATGGCACCTTAAGGCTCAAAACCTCACCTTGGCCTAAAACTTAGCCGAACTAAGCTTTTGTAGTTTGTTTTTAGTGGGAATAGTCTAAAATATTTATATTCTTCACTCTCTAAAGTCACTCATATGTAAGAAAATACTTGTTATATATCTTTATTTTGAAAATAGATCAGTATAAATTCTTGTATTATTATATTTCTAAGTTCTTATTTATTAGATAGTCTAATAATTTAGGAGAAATGTCTTATGACTCTCTATTTAACTCTATTTTTAAAACTTGACTAACCAATAATTTTTTTAAGATTATTATTGTAAACATATATAAATATATTATTACGGTGCTATAATTTGAAGAAAAGTTTTAGTTTTAAAATTTGATGACACAAATTCAATTTGGTAACCCAATAACGTTACATGTTGTTATCAAATTTATAGTATTGAGTTTTTTTGAGATAGATTCACTAGAGAGATCTCACAATAATAAGATCTGAGCCAAGCCCATATAAGAAATTGACACCACCTTCAACCAAAACCTTAAAACACTGAGTTTGTGGGTCTTTTTTTTTTATATGTTGCTCAACTTTCTCACTTATACTCAACATGAGGCTTAGACTTGGATTTCTAAAATGCTCCCCTCAAGTAAGAGTCCTATCCACATTGGTACATCTCCCTAGAATAGAATCATTCTTAACTACAAACACCTCACTAATAATCTTTACTTGTACTGTTATTCATCATAACGGAACACAATTGCCTAAAACCTATATCAGGAAGACTTTTGATATAGTAATTATATTGTACTTGTCTAAGATGAACAATAAGATAAACTATCAATCCTGATACCACTCATTGAATGTCACGTCCAAATATCCCTTCAAAAGACCCAACATATATTTCATGTCATTATTCATTATTACTGTTATAAACTAATATTAGATAATGATGATAATTCTTTTTGTTTAAAAACTAATCTAATAAAATCATAATCTATTTTTGATTTAGTTACATTTATAGAATATACCAAATAGGGATTTTTTTTTTAAGAAAAAAATATGTTAATGTAGATTCTACTTCTTTTATTATATATCTCTAAAGCTTTTGGTAGCACGTTAAATTAATAATTGAAATATGTATTTTAATATTTAATGTAATTAATTTTTTAAGATAAATTATTAATATTTTATAGTATATAGTTTTATTAAGAGAATTTAAGTTTTATAGTTAACTCTACTATTTAGTTTTACTTAAAATTTATTTAAATCTAACTCGGCAAATACCCTTGAATAAATTTGCAAAAAGTAATAATAAAACAATGTTATTTTTTTTTAATTTATATTCATAACATATAATCACAACATTATACATTTAACAATCAACAAATCTAAAAATAAGAAATATTTAAGTAAAACAAGTAAAAAAAAAAGGCATTAAATGGTGAACTAGTTACTATAAACTAACAAAATGTATGGTTAAGCTATAATAAAAATTGTTGGAACTTAACATTTTATATGAAAGTACAACTAAAAGTAATTCAATATCCCTTAAAATTGACTTTCACTATAAATGTCTTTACTTAACCTTTCCTTCATGACCAAGAACTATTCAATTCAATCATGTATGTAGGGTAAAACATTAATACAAAAAGAAAGTGCAAGTAGAAGAAACATGGTGACACCACATTGAAAGGAATCTATCTTAGAAGAAGATGAAAAATTGAGGTTATGTGGTAGTCCAAGTCCAAAAAGAAGATGATGAGAAGAAGCATTAAATTCTGCACAGTTGTACATTGTTTAATGCCCTGTGAACAAATGAATAAACCAATCTTGAAGAAAGAGAAGGCATCATTGTCCACTTTAACCATCAGAAGGTCCATTAAAGGCACTGTACCATTGCTTCCAGCCTATACCCATTTCATCATCAACAGCACAACAATCCCTACACCTATAGGACCATAGCTTCACCTTCACATTTCACTTTCACCCTATTAAAGTCACAAATAAATAAATAAATGCCATTGCCTCGGAAATCGAAAGGTAGAAATGCCAAAGTCTCATTCTGGATTCTGTTTCCTAATTCTCCTAACTTCACAGATGCAAATGTTCACCAAAATATGTATACATGCTACTGTGCATGAGACACATCAGACAACAACCCAGCAAAAGGACACAAAATATTAATAACAGCTATTACTGTAGTATGTGTAGTTAATTTTTCTTGTTAAGAGTGCTCACTATAATTTCCCTTCAAGGTGTAATACTATAGTAATTATATAGTTAGAATATATTTGGATGTATAAACATGTATTGAAGAAAAATTAATAAAACATTTATTGAAAAAATTAATACAGCATGAAATAATTATTCCATAAGTTAAAGTTAATTTATACATAAGAAAAAAACTCAAGATTTTAAATAAATTAATATAAAAACTTTGACAGATTAGTTTATAAAAAATATTTACTGAAAAGTTTGTCCAAAATACTTTATATCTATATTAAATTTATATATAAATATATTTTAGAATTAACGGCAACCCTAAAATTAAAATATATCATATAAAATATATTACAAAGTAAATAATATCCACAAAAACAACAAAAATATGTTTCTTTAAATTAACACATTTTCTTTTTTCAATATTATCCTTCAATTGCTACATTTATAACTTTCATTGTACCATCCTCTCTCTATTATTTTATGTCCACATTTAAAAAGAATACTCTAACTTATCTCACTGCTATTTCAATTCTCCATTTCTCAAGTTATATAGTTGTTAAAAAAAAATTAACTATATATACAACATTGTAATTTTAAACAGAAAAAAGGGATAGACAAACATTGTATTTCTAAAAGTTATATATATATATATATATATATATATATATATATACTTTAAAATCATATTTAATTATGCAAATATTTTTTAAACTTTTAATTTATTAATTAATGTTTCTAATCAAATAAATTAAAATAATTATTATCTTTACATATATTTTAAATTATTTTATTATAATTAATAATTAAAACTTAATTTATAAGTATTAATAATTTAAGTTATAACTCTACTGTATCTTTTAAATAATATAATAAAAAGGTTAACTTTTTAAGTTGTTTTTTTATTTTAATTTCAATTTAAAAGAGGTAAACTGACACCCCAATCCACTTTACTCTTGACTCACCAACAGACCAACCGAGTCAAAACAGGTAGGTTGAAAATATCAATCTCACTACCAAATTTGGGATGGCGCGTTCAGACATATTTTGCCACCACCAAAATTTTTACTGTTAACAGCAAAATTCTACCTTAAGCCCAAATTAAATCAGCAGGGACAAGAACATAAACAATGTTTGCATGATCACAATATCTATATTCACATAACAATTCAAAACTTTGTATCAATTACAACATTTATGCTGCTATTTTTCTTACATTATCTATAGCATGCTCATGGAAATTTGATTATCAATTGGATCAGGCAACAAGTCCAGGTAGTTAGTTACTAGTAACTCTTGAGGGTGTCTATTCTTTGCACAAAATACAAATAGTGAAATCCAATGATAAGTTCAATTATTTGTACGATGAAAATAAGTGTTACCAGCATACACTGTTAGGCTCTTAGCCCTTACCTGTGGAACTGTAAGGAGATGTGACTTCGAGACATTGATATTATTGTTTTGTATTCCATTTGAAGAGTGGCCCCTCTTGGTTTCTTGTTTGAACATTGGGAAAGCAAGTTTTCAGGAACTACTACTAGTGGTTACAGTTTATGAAAATCAAAGACTTGAGCTACCCTTAATGCAATTGTAATCACAAATGAATTATAGGATAGTTGTGGTAACTAATTTGTACAAATATGTTATGGCTGATAAGAAATTCATAAGTATCTCTCTATAAGTGTTTTTTGAGGATTGAAGTTTGTCTCAAGTCTTAATCCTATAAGATTCTCAAACTCAACTCATCTACACTTTCATTAAAAGAAAGATATTGTATGCAAAATCATTAAATTATATGGTAAGATGAGGCCAGCAAGCAAATTGAAAAAACACTGTCAAATTGTGTCATAACAAAATACATAAGTACTACAATACAGGTTGCTGTAACTAATACCCCTATAAAGTTAAAGCCAAAGTTGAACTACTATCTTGATTAAAGACCTATATAAGAATTTAGGAAGAGAACCATGATCAATGGAAAAGTCCACCAGAAGTGATTAGGAGCATGGCTCATAAATCCCAAAGAGGCTATGGAATGGAAAGTGTTGTTCACATTCACAGCATTTGTAATAGATTCTACCAATTTGATCTCTTGCTGGCATGGTTTTACCCCAAATGGAACATGACTTGTTGGCAATACTTCAAGAGGGAAACAAAGGTTGGGATTGTTCCAGGCCCCAAAACGTGTTCCCATTTTTCCATAAAACTCCATGGAGAATTTAAGCTCTCCTGCCAGATTGTTACCACTAACATAGAGTGCATTGAGGCAAGGAAGAGTTGATAGTTTTGGTGAAAGGTTGCCTGTGAGGTTGTTGTCACTAAGGCCTAGAAATCTCAACCTCTTCAATTCTAATATAGACTCAGGAATTTCCCCTTTCAACCCCATGTTAGAGAGATCCAAACTGACCAAGTTGTGAAGGTTTTCCCACTTTAGGCTCCTGATATCTCCACCTATTGCATTGTTGGACAAAACCATTTCCTCTAAAGAGTACATCTCTTGAATACTCAATATCAACCCACCAGAGAATCTGTTATCCCCAAGGTCCAAAAGGGTCACATTCTTAAGATAACCAAATTCTTTCAACAGATTCCCCTCTAAATGGTTGTTGCTCACATCAAGCTTCAAAAGGGAAGTTAAGCATCCAAGTGTCAAAGGTAAAGACCCGGATAGTGAATTTCTACTTAAATCAAGTATTAACAAGTTACCAAGTGCACTAAAAATATCTGGAATACTTCCACTAAGATAGTTTCCTGCAAGGACTAGTCGCTTCAACTTGTTCAGGTTGCCAATATCTGGTGGAATTTCTCCTGTTAAACTATTTCCTAATAGTACTAGTGACTGAAGCTTCTTGAGGACACCAAAACTTGAAGGAATTTTTCCAACCAGACCTGTGTTTGATCTAAACTCAAGTGATTCTAAGCTGCCAGCCAGATTTTCCCAGTTTGCATTGGGGATGGTAACCTGATGCCTGCGTTGTGATTCAAAGCATTTGAATAGAGATAGAGATTTAAGGTGCTTCAGCTCAAACAAATGTGGTCTGAATTCCAAATTTTTGGCACATCCTAGAGAATTTTCCTGGATTGGTCCAATGTTCAAGCCAGTAACATACCAAAATCCATCAAAGAGATCACAAGAAACCCCCTGCAGCAGAAAACAATACTAAATATTAATTAAACTACATTTTAAGATCATGTACTGTTTTGGAATATTTCTAACTTCTTGGTTGATTTGAAAAGAGAACATGGCTTAATAGAAAACAATATAGTGATTTCTTAATGCATGCAATATTTTACAAGGACCAGTTTCAATAATGGAAAAAAAGAAGACAAAATAACTGATATTCATACTTTGAAGCTATCATTTTTGTACAAAAGAATGTCTTTAAAGTATAATTTTGGACTGTGTATAATTGGAAAAATTGAGCCAAGTGGTTTTCTTTTCTTTTCCTATGGCTAGCTGCAGAATGTCTAGTTCACCTCACAATTCATTTGTAAAAAAGTTTCAGTGCCTCTTATACTGATATAGTAATGATCTAATAATAATTTGAAAAATTCTTGCATGCAAGGATGGTCTCATAACTTTAACCAGAAATGTTTTAAAATCTGCTACACTTTTCCACAGCACAGTATAAAGGTAGTTTAGTTGCTAGGAAAATTTTCACTATGTATAGTCATTCAGATGGGTCAAAACTGAAAAGTACCATAATAGGAGTCCAACCACAAGGATCTGGATAGAGATCTGAGCCATTCCACCAGTTACCAACAAAACCTTGAATAGTGGAGAATAGAGCATCCCTCTCAGCCTTCTCCATTGGAGCCATGTCAAGCTCTACTTGTCCATGACACCTAGCACTCAGAGAGATGATGAAGAGAGCAATGATGGCATGACCAAAAGCCTTGAAGTTCCTCATGAGTGAATTGAGTGAAAGCAGCAGTATCATGAACAGGATAAACTCAAGTGCTGATGGAGCAAAATTGATGAAACAAACACAACCAAAAGGAGGTAATTTGGCTTGAACTTTAGAGCACAATTTGCATTGTGATTTTCATGAGCTATTCACTTTTTCACATAGAAACAACATCCAGTTAAATTACAAGAAAAAGGACAGACAAAGGAGGAGGAAGAGCAGGTCACTTACTCCCCCAACAGTAACCAAGCATATCAAGACAAAACAAATACCAATGGGTCCCTACGGAAAGCTAGGGAGATATTTTAGATTTTGATAAAACAAATGGAGCTGATTCTAGCATCAGGAAAGGAAGAACAGGATCCTGAAATTGTGTTCAAAACAATGGTAGAGGAAAAGCAAATGCATAACAAAGAAACCTGACTTGTTTTCTTCCTTGTGTTTATGGAAAAGCTAAGGAAGTATATAGCTGAGATGTTATCTTAACACAGTTCTCGAAGCTCAAAGTCATAATATTAAGGAGTCTAATATGACCAGAGCTGTATCAAGTCACTGAAGGCCTATATATAAGATGAAAGCGAAATCTGGTCTGAAAAATGGCACACTCTTTCTGATTCAATTATTGAATGCCACATTATTAACATTATTATCAAGACACTCTGGTTATAGAACCAATGAAAAATATTTAAGATTTATGTTGGAGTTCCATTAGAAGTCATAAAAGAGTATATATGTTGTTTTCTTGTTTGATTCTTTAACCAATACCGTAGGATTTTTCAATTAATAAAAGTTTTATTCAGTATCAATATAAAAACTTCCAACACATTAAGAATAGATGTGATTTTTAAGGAAGTACAAAACTTAATTACACTTAGAATACATAAACTACTTACTTACACTTAGAATACAACAAATTTGAACATGTGTTGTTAGATTGGTTAAGGGTATTATGAAAAATTAAAAGTATTATTTTGGTAGATGGGTGGAGAAAACAGGTATTAGTAGGGGACCATCATGCATGCAAAAAATGAAAGGTGCATGTAAGTGCATGCAAGACAAAGTAGGCTTTTATCTGTTATTGCCTTGTTGTCTTGTTCTGTGGTGGTGGCCTGGGGGGTTTTAACAGCCCTCTGAAACTGCAGAGGGTAAAAAGGACAAGAGATCACAGTGCCTTTGAAAAGTGAAGCTAACCATATTGCTTCATTGCATTGCATTGCGGTTGGATGATGAGGACCACATTATTTTGTACCAAAAAAACCACTTCATAGTCTTTGCATATGCTCAAAATTTGTAGTTTGGGGTGTCAATGCAATTCCTGTCTCAGCAAAAGGAGAACAAAATTGACACTAATAGTATTATGGATTTGGTGTTTCCCATGCCTTCTGCAGCATTGTTATGTGATTTATTTAACTTTTTGGTAAGTTGTTGCATGATTTATAAAATGTAAATAATCATTGAGTGCCTCTTTATGCTAAGGGAGAATTTTTGCTTTATTACATTTTCACATAAAAGGAAAATTTTCATGTTTTTATTTGAGTACCTTTGCTTGAATCCCTTGATAATAGTTCTAAAACAAACCTTCTAAGTGGTATTTTCATGTATGCTTGAAGTACAAAACCAAAATACTTATACCAACTCAGGTAAATTTAAAGCCCTGCAAATATTGGATATGGTTTTGTTCTTTTGTAACTTAATGATTTTGCAGTGATTTAATTGGCTACTTTTGAATTCGTGTGGATTGCTAGTTTTTATAAAAAATAGTTCTACATCATTATATTGAATTGCAGGTTAGGTAATGAGTAATAACTATTGCTTTCTTTATAACTATTTTATAAATTGTTTCAAACTATATGTGAGAATTAATTTTTGTGAGTGAGTTTAATGGTCTGATAAAATTTTAGTTATTTTAGAAAAAAAGTGGTTAAAAAAAAAAAAAAACAAAGAACCCTCTTGAATAAATAATTGAATTAAACACATTGAATAATGACCTGGGTATAATATTTGACTTCACATCCTTCATATTTTAATTCACGTGTATACGAAAAAAAAAATGTAACATACAATCAACAATAACTTCATCAATGTAAATTTAATAAAAATAATTATATTAATTATTTTTTAAAAAAGAATGAAATTGAAAACTTTTAAAAAACAGGGATAAAGAATAAAGAACTATTATTTCTTTTATCAAGTGTTTATAAAGTAACAAAGTTGTCCAATAATGAGATAGAGAAAAGACAATAAAAAACAGAACAGGTTAAGGAATCCTATCTAGGCATGAGTTAAGGCCAACTTGCAATATGTTAAGGCCTAAGCCTAAAATTAGGCTGACAAGTCGTTTTCTTCCCTATGTTTTTTTCTGGCTACCCTCTCGTGAGTAATTGAAGATAGCACAGACAAAAGAAAAATAATTAATCAGTGCTCATAAGTATGGAATTTAATATATTTTTTTTCTTTTACTTTAAACCCAAGTACAATGTTATTCAAATTAAAGTTTGATCACTTAGTTTGATTAGCTTTTATAAACTACAATTAAGTAGAAAAAACAAACCAGTAACACTTATATTAATATTACGTTACAATTTACTATGGTTTAGTAAGTATTTATGTTAATGTTAACTAAAATTAAACTTGTATGAAATTAATTTTATAAAATTGGTTTTAAAATAAGAATATTTATGTTCGATTGTATTTTATTCTATTTATTTTTTAGTATTTTATCTAGCGCGAAAGTTATTTATGTTTGTTTAATTTAGAAAAAAAAGTGAAACAAATAGAAATAAAGAAATGTATAGTGAAATCATGTTTAAGTTGTTCAGTAGACAACAAAGTAAAGAAAAAAAAAACTTTTTTTCTCTGGTTTAATTATATAGATTGATAGGGAAAAAAATGCATTTAAATGCAATGGTATAAATATTCCTAATTAAAGTAAGTTGTGTAAATATGATTTAGTACTTCTATTAAAAATAGTTTCTGTAAAAATGGATAGCTTCTTGAGAGACATATATATGTTTTTAGATTTATTTCCTTTATTTCAAGTACAAAATAGAGGAACAGTGTGGTTTAAATTTTTTCTTTACTTTTTTTTCCTCTATTTTTCTATCATATAAATCATCATATTAAAATCTTAAAATCGTTTCATCTCGAATTTTCAAAGTAAAACCAAAAAATATGGAATGTACATTTTTATATGATTTTGAACAATTTAATATATTTTTTTTTAATAAAACATGTTAGACATTATTTTGAAATTTTAACATTCTTCAACTTCAAAATTTAACTATCATCTATTCTTATATGATAAGATATAAAATAGAGAAAAAAAATACAAAATATGAATATCAAACCAATTTTTTTTCCAAGAGAAAATCTATTAAAAAAAACACAATTAACCTAACAAAACCTAAACGTTAAGATTAAGTTTCTAAAAAAATCATGTTTTGGATGAGAAAAAAATTTATTAAATCAAAAGAATTTAAGTGTCTTGTTTACTTCGATATTGATTAACAAATCAACATATCTATTTTTCCATTATAGAAAATATGAGAAATCTTAAATTTTACATATTTGAATATATGAAAGATTTTGAACTAGCAAGCTCTAGTAATATTATGTACCTTTTGGAAAGCTTGACAAACAATAAAATAGTCACATTCCATCTGAACCCATCTAAAGTTCCTGACTTTGAGAATTTCAATAGTCAGCATTCTAACAATTAACTTAACAAAACACACATTCCTAATACCCAAATACGCTAACCCTGTTTGTATTCATCTCTACTACCTAAAATACCACCACCAACAATGCCATCGAGACAACCGCTATCAGCCCATCAATGTTTACTTTAATTCAGCCAACCAAAGTCATCAACATGCTAACTTAAATAGCTTTTCTTGTATTATTCTGAACATAAAAGAATTTTAAATAAGTTATTTAGTCAAATCATTATCCATGTTCTTATTAGAGCGATTACCTATCATGTTAGTATTTTATTGTATCATACCTAAAGCATAATGAAAGAATTTCTAAGATTCAAAAACATTCACATAATATAAAATACAAAAATAAGGTGAATTTCTCACACCTACCACTAATTAAGATAAAGGATATAATATCCTCTCTAAAACTACATTAGGATCCAATAAAAATATGATGCAACCAAGACCAAAATCTGAGAGCAAGAAAGAATTTAAAGAAAAGATGAGTGGAACTTTCCTTTATCATTTTACACAAACAACATATAGAACATAAAGATATCCCACGGAACTAGTTGTTGCGTTAAAAGAAAATTTATTGTTGGAACAACTGGATCTAGAAAGAGGTTGAATAGAGTCATAGACTCTTTTTGCTAGCAACTAAACTATATCGTCCAACAGACAAACAAAACCAACCACACACAACAAATATATATTCGTTCACCCAAACTCACATACTACATCAAATTCTCTCTTAAGATGACTTCTTGAGAGGTTTCACTAATTGATTCAATGATTACAAACAAGTATACAAACCATTGTTGGTTAAAACGAGTACACAAAATCAATCATGTTTATTCCATCTTAATTTCCCCTAAGATTAAAACCCCAAAACAAGAATTCTGAAAGATAGGACAAATTAAACTCACTAGGTTGACTTCACAAACTGAAGGACTGTAGGGATTATAACTCACATATAAAGAACACTAAGAAGCTTACGAATATTAGAAAGTTGTATAACACTTGTGTGTATATGTGCATTCTTCTTCTTTATATTGATTCCTTTATATAGAACTTTGAAGATAATTGTTGCTTGATCACATTTGTTATGACATGATCTTTTTTAATCAACTTTGTCAACAACGTTGTTATAGCCTTACATTCCTTAATGTGTACTAACTAGAAGTTTGATAAGGAAAGCTTGGATATGTTGGAGATTTTGACTTTTCTTTGTAAAAAAAATTTCAAAAACAAAAAATGAAAATAAGATGGAATTGCAATTAATAGTGTATTATATTTCTTTAGTTTCGTTTTTTATGTCTAATATAAATGTTGTAAGGTATATATTTTCTATATAAAACTTGTTCCGATTACAATGTAAATATATAGTTTCATTGTTACTAAAGATTTTTTTTTTGTTTTATCTTCTAAAATATTTGTTGTTATGACTTTGATTACGTGTTTTAATTTAATCTTAAAGAAATAACTATTATCAGATAATCTGATTATGTATTTTGGTTATCATAAAACATATATTAGAGGGTTCATATGAATATACCATATTATGAAAAATAGAAAACACAAGAAGAAAACACAAGAAGAGGGAGTTGAATTGTGCTTTAAAGATTCTTTGAGTCGTAAATATCTTATGGAGATGTTAGCTACTCAAGCAATAGTTTTGTTTGTCAACCAATCTATCACTAACTTTTTAGCATATATTACATTTGATGTACCATGATAGACGTAACTTCGTAATTTCGTTGATCCACTTGTTTGATTATTTTCGAAACTAATTTTCACATTGACTCTTCTTCTTAAGTTAGTACTGATAATAATAATAATAATAATAATAATAATAATAATAATAATAATAATAATAATAATAATAATAATAATAATAATAATAATAATAATAATAATAATAA
>Ga0209700_108675_pt1 | contig 12743 bp, 9 predicted proteins | sample SiratroredBW_FD_187528 | JGI IMG/M metagenome (GOLD analysis project Ga0209700, IMG submission 187528) | Root nodule microbial communities of legume samples collected from California, USA - Siratro red BW (SPAdes) (version 2) | ecosystem: Host-associated > Plants > Roots > Nodule | place: USA... | reverse complement strand
AAAAAAATAACAATTCATCAATCACATCCAACCAATTAATTATACTTCATTTTTAAAATTTGTTAACTACAAACATAAATTTGTAATTTTATAATTTAATCAATTAAAAAAATTCAAATATGCATCATACCTATATCTTATTGGTGAGATATTGTGAAACATTTTTGTGAATTCATTCACTCAATACCAAAAATGTTCTAGAGCTTTTCTTTGACATCGCAGATTGTATCGAAGGGATGAATTGGAATGGAGAGCCCAACGTCTCTCGCAATATAAAAAATAACATTCATTTCCCTCTCCTTTGTTCTGCCCTTTTTTCCCTCTAGTAACTTTAAACACTTTCAAGTTCAAGATTTTTGACCCATTTATTTACTTTTTTTTCTTCATATAACTAACAAACTTTCTTGCTCAATTTTAACGGTTTAACTAAGGGACACCAGACTATTAAAAATTTTTTCATTAAATTATTAAATTTTATATATATATATATATATATATATATATATATATATATATATATATATATATATATATATCGCCTTAAATGTATAATAACTATTTTTTTCAACATATTATTATATGAATAACTCATTACTGTGTTAAGGGACTCTCATTTTTCCCCTTTTTGTCCATAATGAAATAATTTGTTAAGTATTTTTTAAAATAACAAAAATAATTTTATTTATCAAAATGGACAAATCGTATTAATCAAATACAATTTTTACATAAAAGAATATGTTAGGCGAGCACGATTTTACTTAAATAGAAAAAAAAATCTTGTTAGGTAGATAATTTTCTTGTGAAGTTGGAAATCGACTTGAGAGAGGCATAATTTCAGTTAACTGATTAAATGAAATCATTTTTACCTTCGAGAGAGAATCGTGCGAAACACCTTGAAAGCCTTTGCTATCTCATTTCTTCTCAAAAATCATAATCTTGGAGCATTACTTTGATGCTGAATCAGTGCAACAGTGATCTTATGCAGAGCTAAGTGTTTCTACTCTGATCTTGATATACTTGTAATTTGTTTTAAGTAGAATCATTTTGTGGTTTGATATGATCATTATATTTTTTGAATACTTCTGTGTGGTTACATATTGCATAAGGTGTATGATTGTAACTTATGTGTACAGATGGTTTTGTACAGTTTTTATAGCTACTGAAGGGTTCAGTAGGTTGCTTTACTGTTGGGAGCAGGGTGTGCTTGCGGGGTGAAAGTGTTGTATTGTTTGATACTGATCTTGGAGATCTTTTCTAGTGGAAATCTTGGCTAGTTTGCAAAGGATTGAACGTAACCCTTGAGGAAGGGTGAACCAGGATAAAAACTTGTGTTCTTGATCTTTCTTTCCCTATTCTTAAACACTTATATTGTTTCTGGTGTTTGTGCAATTAACTATTTTTCACGTGCAATTAATTGATTTTCGCGCATAATTGATTGTTCATCGTTCTGCTGATATTTCTGAGTTTTTCTGAAACCTTTATTTCATTTGTACAATTGACTGAATTTGTTCTTGACAATCTTTAAATTCTTATTGTCTTCTTATATCACTGTTTAATAGATTTAACATCTGAAAATTTATTTTCTTGAGACAATAGTTATTTCTTGATCAGTCTATTAATCTAGATTGTATTACTATCAGGTTGATCTGTAGTTCATTGTGATTACTGTTTACTCGATTAATTTCTGATCTATTTGAAATACTTCTGGTTTCAGTTTATATCTTCCGCACTTGATCTGATTAAATACATTTGATATAGTTAGTTGATTATTTTCTGAAACAGATTGAACATTCACTGTGGATTTTATGGAAATCATCTTTTAATAGTTTGAGTAAAGAATCTTTTTCCAGTTTTGTAAATTTGATCACGGTCTACAAAAAGTTTTTGAAGTTCAATTCACCCCCCTCTTGAACTCAGCCTGGAAAAACTAAATTTGTTATCTTCAACTGGTATGTGTTTTTCTTGAACTTGTATGAGTTCTGCTCTGTGTTTATCTGTGTTGTATCAATATCAATGATGAGTAATTAGCTTATAAACAGTTTTAAGAGTAAATTTGAATGATTGTATATAAGTTATACTATTTGATGGTTGTTGTCACTGGCACGATCATAGAATTATTTGATTGCTGCTACTTACACAATTACTGCGGGTTATTGATTGTTGTCATTGGCACGATCAAGAAACTCCCCTAGTAAATTCTCCAATGCCAAATGCTTTCCATAACCCATCAGAGCACTCTATAGGAATCCTAAACCCTCTCAAAATCCTCCCAAATAAAAAAAGCCAAACAAGAACCCTAAACCCTAATAGAACCCATAAGAGCACTCAATAGGAACCGTAAACCCTCTCAAAATCCTCCCAAATAAAAAATAAGCCAAACAAGAACCCTACACCCTATTAGAACCCACCAGAGGACTCAACAGGAACCCTAAATCCTCTCAAAATTCTCCAAAATAAAAAAAATTAAGGCAAATAGAACCCTAAACCCTATTACAATCCTTCCAAATAGAGAATCAAAGCCAAATAGGAAATCAAAACCACATTGGAACCCATCAAAATACCAATCAGAACCCAAAACAGCAAGGGGCCCACGTCACCGTTAATTGCCGCAGTTCAGAACCACCAACGGCCATCGGCGGCCAAGCCACGCCCACCTCCTTCTCGCCGTCGTCGCGCTACTTTCTTGGTTACTCATAACTTCAACATTGAGCCTTAGTCATGTTCATTGTAGCAAGAACAAAATCTTTTGAATAAACAAAAACTCTGAGAATCCCTACAGAAAGATTCCAAGAACCCACTCCCAAAATTCCCCTCAAGTCTTCTAAAAAGGAGAAAGCAAACTCATAAAATGTCTTGCCGAGAGGGCTAGCTTTCCAAGAGACCTGAGACCTCCAAGCCCCTTCAAGTTTCTTGTAAATATCTAAATGAGTGAGAGGTTTATCTCCTTTGGACAAGACAATTTTATCGTGAAGATGATTTTTCATTCTTCTAAGCCAGCTACATAATCCTGCTCAGACATTTGGATAGTGATCATGTCCCCTTTAAGGCATGGTTTAGATACGTGAGAGAGGGGGATAAATACTTGTGATTTTTTTTTTGTAATTTCTTTTTTAACAAAAACTTATTTTAATTTTCAATTTCAACGGTGAGATAAAATACAAGTTAAAAACATATATTTATCTAAATATTTCTTCTCTATCTATCTAGTATATTTTTAAAATTTAGTTGAATATCTTTGAACAAATTTTATACAGTATTGAAATTTGTTGATTAAAATTATTTATAGTTTCTTTATTTTCAACTATTAACAACACAAATAATTTAGAAGAGGATTTGTTTTTTCAAAAAAAAAAAAGTTATGATATTTTATCCTTTTTTTATAATTTTCATTTCTATACTTTTTTGATTTAGATATAATTTCATTTTTTTTTATTCGTATTATTTATTAAAATCAATTTATAAGACAATTAATGACAAGTATTTTAAAGCAACATATAATTTTAAAATAAAGTATAAGATAATTATAACAATAAAAATATAAATTACTATTTTTTCATTAATTATTTTATAAACTAATAAATAACGTGAAAAATATATTATTTTTAATAGGTAAGTACACATTAAATATCTTTATATTTCATTACATAATATTTTTTTTATATAAATTCAATAGAAAACTATTGCACTGCCAATATGTAACAAATTACTCCTAGATATCCTGTTATCAAATCTTGTAACTGCCATTTAATGATTTAAATAAGACTTCTAAATATCATTTATTCATTTATTGTCTATTATATTTAATATCCTAAATATTTGTTTATTAAATAAGGCTTCTATATATGGATGATTAACTCCACGAGGAAGAAGAAGGTGATGATGGAGGCAAAGATGACCAGGATCAAGACAAAACTAAGAAATAGTAAGTATTGGGTAAGGAAAATGACAAGTGTACGGTTGAATTCTGAGTTTTTTTATATTATTTAGGTGCAATGTGTAAAATTTATCAAGAACAATTCAAGAAAGTAAAACTTAAAGAACTGGGTGTAGGTTTTGTTGAAATGTTTTGAGTGTATGAGATAAACAAATAAGAAAAGTAGAAAGAAAGATAGTAATAGTAACAAATATGATGGATTATTTAATATACGAAAATAGCCAAAGACGGGTTGGGTATACAGTGGATTAAACTATAGTAGTTATTATTTATGTTCAATTTATTTTTCCTTTTTTTGATTATTGAAAATTTCTATACATCTATTGTTTAATGTCTTAATGACAAAGTAAAAAGGAAAGGGGGAGATAATCGTTGTCAGTGTCCTCATTTGACTTTGTTTTTTCATTTAATTTTTATATTTTTTTTGGATTTGTAATTGTTGTTGACTCTGTACACAAAATCCTTTAGGTTGAAATCGATGAAGAAGAACCAGAAGAAGCAACGAGAATCAAGATTTGCATTCATGACAAAGAGCGAGGTTGATCACCTAGACGATCACACTTCGTTTCTGCAAAAGTCACCTTCAATCAGATTCGAAGGTTTAAGCTTAGGTAAGAACAAGTATAATACTACTATACTATACTATACATTATAAAATTGAATAAATATAATAACTAGTAATATATTAGAAAATAGTATAATATTTATATATTTATATGTCCATAAAATTAACAGAATAGAAGTATAAAATTGAAAATTTACTTTTTTAGTTAAAAATTTTTGAAAATGAAATATAATTAATTTGTTAGATGTGATTAATAAATTGTTATTTTTTAGTTGGTAGAATTATAAGATTACCAAATATTTTAAATAAAAATAAAATGAAAAATAAAAAATAATATTATTATATAATTTTTAATTTTATTATTATTATCAAATCCCATCTCTGATCCATGCGCCAATAATTGGTAATCGATTATTCTTAAAAATAATTACTATAGAAGTGTGGTAATTCATCATGTAGAAACTTACCTCTATCGAGTGCTTTTCTTGCTTCTGATCAAGGAAGGTTGCACCACATTTCTTCACACCAAATCAACCAGCACAAGGATACAAGAGGAAACTTTAAAATGTGGAATTTGGAATTGAGAGCTTTAGTGTTTCTCTGTTGTATAGTTTTGCAAACCTTTATCTGTTGAAGAACATGTGGTTCACAAAGATGCTTACGAACTCGAAGATTACTATCAGTACGAGGAAGAGAACACAGAAGACGATGTGGATGAAGCTTGTTATGGTGGTTCATCTAGTTTCTGTATTGGCAATCGTTGATGGGGAGATAACAGCTATGTCATGGCTGGTCGTCAAAAAGCTCGGCCGGTTCATCGATCAAACTTCCAAGATTCAGCAGCAAGTTCATCGAGGGAGCCTAAGAAGAAAGAAGTTGTCGGGAAGAGTACCACAAGAGAAGGGCAAAAAGGACATAGAGAAGGGAAGCTACTGATAGGGCTGCTAAGGAAAAACATAGCAACATCCCTTTCAGGGCATCACTTCCTATCCATGCTCCTATGTTTTGCCTCAACAGCCCTATTAGCAGCTTCCCTCATTGTATCCACTTTGCCCTTCTCATATGGTACTCTTCCCAACAACTTCTTTCTTCTTAGCCTCCCTCGATGAACTTGCTCCTGAATATTGGAAGTTCAGCTGATGAACTGGGCAAGCTTCTTGACGACTAGCCCTGACATACCATTATCTCCCCATCGGCAGTTGCCGATACAGAAACTAGATGAACCACCACAATAAGCTTCATCCATATCGCCTCCACGTCCTCGTCCTCATAATGAAGGTAATCTTCGAGTTCCTCGTAAGCATCTTTGTGAACCACGTGTTCTTCAACAGATAAAGGTTTGAACCATGAGGCCCGAAGTAGCAGACAAACACTCTACTCAAACGTGTAATCTTGAATGCTACCATCAAGTGCACGATGAATATTGAGGAACTCGAATGGGTGTTTACACTGAGGACAAGTAACTTTCTCATGGTATGTAGCCCATCGAAGAATGCATGTTACACAGTAAGCATGCTTGTAACCTTTTACAAGAGCAGTTTCCTACATCATTATTTTATACGGACAAATAGCACAAGTTCCTCCTGGCTTCCGTAACCCACCTCGTGAATCACTGCCTCACTCTCTTTCTCACTCAGATCTTTGATTGAGAGGTCCTGAAAATCGTTGGTGAGAACCTGTTCACCTTGGATTTTCACGAGTGAGGAAGTCATAGTGAATGCATAATTGTATATAATATATACTTATTAAATTTGTTATATTATTTTAAAAGTTATTTAATACTTTTTATTCAATAAATTATTTGAAGAATCTTTTTTAACATAACAATACAAGTCAAAGTTCGCTGATTCAACAATGAAAAAATCGTGTCAGCTAAACACAATTCAACAATGAAGATATTATAGTAGATATCAGTTTACTTAATCTAAAATCATGTATGTCTTAATTGTGACTAGCTGACACAATTTGTCTAGTTTAAGTAATACTCAAATAAATTATTCCATTCTAGAAAAACAAAATCCTCATTTTCTCATTCCAACTTTTGTTTGGGTAGAAGATGCTAACAATTTTGTTTTTTTAGAAAAATGATCATAGTTATGAAATGTGTTGCATGAAATACACGAAAGAATAATACATGAAAGGATATATTTATATCATGATTTTTACTTTTAGATATCATATATTTTCATGGAATTGGAATTTTTTTTATCATTATATATATATGTATTGTATTAAATCATAAATAATTTTAAGAACACGACATGTTACCATGCTTAACATTATCGTCTAAATATTATCTTTACTTAAATATATATTTGTTCTTGAATGAGATTAATTAGAATAGTGTTTATCTATAAGTAATCGTTCAATTTTTCCATTATGGAAAGTGCTTTTTATATCTCTTTAATAAACGATAATAAATTTATCAATAGTAATAATTTTGTTTGGTTTAGGTCGTTAAAGCTAGGAGATCTGACACTTTGGGAAAAAATGCACATGCCCATTGCATAAGAGAGTCTTGGCTTCATTCCATGAAAGAGACTTCAGATCATTCTGAAAGACTATCAATGGACTCACATTATTATGAAAGAAAGAGAGAAGAAGAGAAGGAAGAGATATTTATTATACATACTAAACCAGTAGAGTATAAAGGAAACAGAGAGAATATAAAGGAAAACTAGAAGCTAGAAGAAACTAAACCAGTAGAATAAAGAGAGAATACAAAGGAAAAGTCAGAAGAGATATTTTATGTTTCTGATATGACACTTGTGTTAATTATACTATTAGGTACATTATTATCTCTGGTGAACTTATAGTGGGTTTAACAACCATAATAAATTTATCTTTAAATGTTTTGAAGCAAGATTCTAACAAGGGCTCTATGAGAAAATCAACTACTTGAAGTCTTCCTAGAAGATGTAGAAAATGAACTGACATATGCTAAACAAGATCACAGTACAAAATAAATGTTAAACTCTAAATGTTTTGAGCGAGAATGTAAACGTTAGTAGCATATATTATAGGAATATCTATAACTCCCCGTAGAAGAGAATTGATCATGTTATTTTACTTAGCACAACAACTATGTTTCTATATTTAACTTTTGGTACAATGAAAGACAATATGTTGTTTGTGAGATTCTTAAGAAACAACATTCCTCCTTATATATGTAAAAGTCAATGGTAAACAACTTGGATTGAATTTCTCAATATAGTCTAGTCCAAGAGTTTGGTGAGTTTTGTGTCTTTAAAAAGTAGCATTAACGTTGTCTACAAAGTATAACAATGTTAAGGTGTCATTCTTGACGGTATTTATCTTGATAATTCTTTAAGGTATTTATGATGTTTGTATATAGGTTTGAGTCTAGGTTTTTTTACATAAATAATCCAAATTTAGATGAAAAATATATAAATGGATAAACTTTAGAAAAATTATAGGATTGGATTAAGTCGTGTGTATATAAAATTTGAGGTAACATGGACTTTCCAAAAAGAAATAATATTTTTTGAACCTAGAAACTTAATGGAGTCATGAGTAAAAAAGAATGAGAAATTAATTATCAACATAACTATCATAATTTTTTACATTATTATTTATTTTTTACTCATAAGTATCCCTCATGCATATGAGTTCAAATTCTCCTAAAATGCATCTGGATCATAAACAAAAAGAAAAAAAAAATATATCATTTAACCATTTCTTTAGCTTTAACTTTCCAAAATTACTACGAGTTTAAAAAATAAGTCTTTTCTTTCCTATGAAAAAAAAGTTAGTTCATTTTTTTTTTAATAAATACTCTTCTTTAAGCAGACTAAAGAAGAGATGGAAGGTGAGTGTTTTTTATAAACACTTCTTAGAGAATACGTTAGGTAAGGTGTTTTTTTTTCATGGAATTTATCTAAAATACTATTAAGATCGGTGAGATAGTTAAACCAATTGTATTGCACCGTATTTAATTATATCAAAACGAACTTAAAAAAAAATTAACAAAAACAACTATTATAAAACTTGCCTCAAACACAACTACAGAGGATGGATGAAAAAAATATGGTTGTTGAACTGAAACAAAGTTCAAAGTCGTGCTTTCTATCAAAATTTGAGAAAAAAAATTAAAAGTAATTTCAAATTACATGACTTTGAGTACGAAAAAATATACTCGTTAAAAAAACACGACTTCTCAATTTTAAAATCATCATCTCTCTTATTTCGGTATTCTTTTTAACAATTTGTGTAAAAAATCTTCCTAAGTCTAAGGTCATCATGTAGTGCAGGTATTGAAATAAAGAAATGGAGTGTAGTAGGTGAAATAGGAATCTCGTATGGAATATGTGTGGAAGAGAACACTTGTGCCAAAATACCCTAAAACCCTATAATTAGTACATATGAAATAATTGAAATACCATTTTATACTTCCTATTTAATATATATATATATATATATATATATATATATTGCAATAAAAAAATGAAATAGGTATGTTTTGCAAACTCTTCCCTGCCTTTATTTTCAAATTTATTGTTTATAATTGTGTTAGGATAACTATGTAACTAACCTTCCCAGTATTTATTGTTTAACAAAAGCACCACACCTAAGTAACAAACAAAAATTTGTTATTCCATAAGAAGTAATACTCACATGCTTGAACACATGGCTTCCACACAAGGAAAGGATCATACTTAGGGGCTGGATGATTTCAATGACGTCCCCGTCTTTAATCCCATACCATTTAAACACATTCGTTTCAGCCATCACATGGCCATTCTTGTTAGTGAAAAAATAAGGATCGTTTTCGAGAGGAATATATCTCACATGTGAGACTTCTCCAAATCGTGTTAGCATTGTGTTGCTATCATGTGATTTGATGAAGCCAAAACTGAACCGAGAAGGTTGTGAGTTGATGAAAACCGAGAAGGTTGTGAGTTGATGAAGCCAACACTGAATCGAGAAGGTTGTGAGTTGATGAAGCCAACACTATACTGAGAAGGTTATGATTTGATGAAGCCTGCACTGGACCGAGTTGGTATGTTTGATGAAGCCTTTACGGAACCAAGGAGATTCTTAACCAAGGGGGTTATTCTTAACCGAGGAGATTCTTAACCGAGGAGGTTATTCTTAACTGAAGAGGTTGTTCTTAATCGAGGAGATTGAACTGAGGACGTTGATTTGTACTAAAGCTAGGATGTTGTTCTCTATTGAACCGAGGAGGTTGGTCTTCACTGAACCGAGTACTATGAAGTCTTTACTTACCGGAGGAGGTTATGATCTTATCAACATTGGACCGAGTAGGATGAAACCTTTGCTAGACCGAGTAAGTTTTTAGAGTTTGAGAGGATTCGGTTTTGTCTCTCGGCTCTTCAGGTGATACGAATGCGGCATTCAAAGTTGAGAGGATATGGTTTCAGCTCTTAGTGACTCAAGTGATACGGAAGCGACATTCAGAGTTACTCGACATACTACTTTGCCTCTAGATCATGCAAGCCATGTAGATACGACTCATGTATTCAATGCAGATATGCATACAAATGTGGCACACATGCACATACAATTCATGTATCAGATACGTCCATGCATACCAATACGCCTTGAGCTGTCACTTGACCCATATGGCCTGAGCACGCCATCTTGATGATACAGTTTCAGCCTTCAAAGATGCATCAGATGCAACACATGTAGATACGACCACTGCTACACAATGATGCGACACATGTATATACGGCCACGACTATATCAGATGCGAGACATGTATAACCTGTCTACAACTAGGATATTGTAACCACATCAACAGGAAGAAGATGATGATTAGAATAATGACGAACCAAAATTTTATACCTGTAATTATACCAAGTATCTAAACAAGGAAAATTGAAAAGAACTCTATCAAGCTTCCTCTCAATCCTTTGATTACCCAACCTCCCATTAGACCAAGTAAAGGAAACACTCGAAGATGGAATAGCTAAGAGTTCATTCGAATTAATCCAATCATGAAATTCATCACAAGATAAATTGTTAGGCAAAGAACCAACTCTCGCTTCAGCGACATAAAGGATAACATTAAAGTCCCCAAGAACACACAAGGTCCTTGAAGATTATTTAAATCAGACCAAAGAACCCTTCTAGCATAGTAAGAATTCATCCCACAATCACCTGCCACATTCAAAACTTTCCCCTGCATAGCAAGATATATATATATATTATGCAATAGAATTTATAACATTAAAAACAAGATCATTCCTAACCAAGCACCAAAGCCTAGGAACCGAGTTAGATGAGGTTTATGCTAATAAAGGATATTTCTTAGCATGTTTAAAGATCTATCATTGGCCACCCCCAAATGTTCCCAAAGAAACCTTTAGTTGGACCCGCTTTAGCGGCTTTTTTGATACCTTTAGGGACAAGTTTACGAGGCTGATGTGAACCCGGTTGGGAATAATCCCCAGAACCCACAACAAAGAGTAGTTGAATGCCCCAAGATCCCTAAGTATTTAGATTTAAGATGATCTACTCAGAACCCTTGTCTTGTGGAAAAGAAATGCAACAAAGACCCTAAAGTATGAAAAACGTCACAAGGATGATCAGCTTTTGATAAGTTGCAAGTCCAATGAAGAATGCAAGAGAGAAACCCTCACTTCTGAAATTTTCAGAATTAAATTCGTATTTGAAATTGTTGTTTACATGTTTTTTCTGACTTAAGTAGACTTTTGTTAGCTTTTAAAAGCTAACCTAACTCTTCAATAGCCTAGAAGCCTCCAAATTTAATGCAACAATAGCTTTTTGACACACTATAAATGACTAATTAATTACATCAAATGGGAAAATGAAAAACACAATTTACTAAGCATGACTACTCTAAGCTTTATGGAAAATTAATCAAAATACATCAAAATAAAAAATTTAAAATTCGTCCACAAAATAATAGGTGACTCTTCAGATTTTAACCTAAGCACAAAATAGCCCATTTACACTTAAATTAAATCTGGTGATGCATTTTCTATGGGCCCTTCTCTTCAAATGATTTGTTTTTGGCCCAAATCTCCTTTATTTAATTCCTTCATCAGCCCATATCAAATTAAGAGAGTGATTAGGCTTCAATTCAATGTTAGACTTTGTTTGTGCAGTCAAAATGTCTTAAATCAGCCCAATTAATGTCTCTTTCAATTTTTGGACCCTTGACCTGGTGATTGGTCCATTTGGAATTTGCAAAGCATCCTTTGAATTATTATTTGTGTAGGTGCTTGAGGTTGGTTAAACTTCAGCTCTTGGTTCTCATCAGAGGCCTTCCAGACTTCCTAGCAGTCTGCACATAATCTTCGTCCAATTCCTCAAATTCACTAAGAGAGACTTGCTCAACTATATACCCCCCTAGAACTTAGAAATTACCCATTTTTCTGCATCAAATACAAATGGTAAAATGTGTGTAGAGCTAAAAACCTGATCTGTAAAAACGTGATAAGCGAAGCCCTTTATAGCATCTAAATCAACCACTAAATCTGTTGAAAGTTGCCCTCCATTCCCTTGTAGGACTAAGAGGAGAAGCAGTAGAAACCCCAACTCAAAATGTGGTAAAAGCGAGAGAGGTTTGCAAAACAGGTTCCTCCTGAAACTGGTTCTTTCTCTTTGTAGAAATCAAAACTTGGGTGGCAACAAAATCTACATTAATATCATCACCAGCAACTTCTTGAAAGTCCTCTACAACTTGTATAGGAGTCGTATCCGTAGAAGAATTATTGCCATCCTTTGCAGTTGGGTTAGTAATAACCATATCATTTGCACCATCTTTCCCCAAGTTAGGAACATCCTCAACATAACCTACATCATCTTCAAGACATTTGAAAACATTATTAATGACTAAATCCCTAGAATGAGGGGTTTTAAGAGTATCATAAATCTTATTAGAGCCAACAATAAAGATAGATTTTCCCTTATTACCTTGGTTGGGACAACCATCAACCTAACCATGGTCCAAAGATAGGATCCCATCCAAGCTAAGAGACCCCTCTTTTCAAGTAGCAGAACTTTTGGCAAGCTCTTCAACCTGTTAACATCCAATTTCATCTAGGCAAATAAAATTTGTTTAAATATGTATATATATATAATATAAAAAAAAGAAGGAAAAAATAGGGAAAAAAAAAATTAAAAAATTAAAAAGAAGAAAATTATATTATTTAGTTTTTATCATTTTTTAGAAATATGTTCACTTTTTCATTTAAAATAAGAACAAAAAAATCAAACAAAAAGAGAAAAAAA
>Ga0209700_108673_pt1 | contig 12750 bp, 10 predicted proteins | sample SiratroredBW_FD_187528 | JGI IMG/M metagenome (GOLD analysis project Ga0209700, IMG submission 187528) | Root nodule microbial communities of legume samples collected from California, USA - Siratro red BW (SPAdes) (version 2) | ecosystem: Host-associated > Plants > Roots > Nodule | place: USA... | reverse complement strand
GAGTTAAATTGAAAAGCAACGGATGATGATAACCACCCAGTAACTCACAAACAACTAATTAAGGAAATGCTAAAACAAAACTCTCCATTATCTCAGCCACTAACAAAACCAACCAATTTGGTGCTTGTCCATTTTCTGCGCTTCCCTTTTCCCAAACCGTTGCTGCCTCCAACTTCCGCCACGTCATCTTCGGCCACATCAGCAACAACCTCGTCAACACCCGTATCACATATTCAGACGGATGTTAAAATACTATGAAAATATTATTTGATATCTTAGGAATGAAAATATTTATCTTGCACAACGTACTGGGGAAAACCCATGACAGGACAAAAAAGGGTGAAACAACTATGTATCTTTTTCACAAACACATATGGGGACTGATTGTCATTTACTCTAAATATGTTACTGTTTGGTTGATATATTTTAGATTTAGGTCTTAAATAGTGTATAAGAGCATCAATTATTTAATTTACGTGAGTTGGTAATGTGATAAAGTATTTAAAAACATTTATTATAATTGTTGATTTTATGCGGTTGTCTTGTGAATTAATTATTGATGTTGATTTAAGTGCTTTCTTATTCATTCTTATATTCTTACTGTATGAGTTAAAATGTAAAAGTTCATTTTATTTTATTTGTCTGGTAAGTTGGCCATTTGTATCACTATTGCATAATTTTTGTTGATTTTGTTTAAATAAATTGCAGGGACTCAATGAGTACCGAATTTGAAACAATTGAGGCAAGAATAACATCTATGCTTCCCCAACTCCAATCTGAGCGTGGCATTCTTCAGAGAATAGTGTACAAGAATAAGAACCAGCACCGGCGCTCTTCCTATTTCCAGCATCTTTTGAAGGTTCACATGTTATGCTTACAGTTTCTCCATAGTCAACATTCAATATGTAATTGCATAATGTTTCACAAATTTCATGATTTTTTTCTTCCTTGTAAGCTGTAATGTATAATTTTTAAATGCGATTGCATTTGTGAGGAAAATTGTATTTATGTCTTTTGGGGTTTTGTTTGTTTCTGTATTGAAATTTGTAGGTGAGGAGGGATTTAAGACTTCTGCAATCAGCAAACTTGGAGGAGCTTGTAACATCATGCCTCCATGTTATCAAAGGAGATAAACCAAGGCAGAGGGTTATTCTTCTAGAGAGGTAGCTCTATGTTATTTCTAACAATTACCTTGCTTGGTGTTTCCTTAATCATGTTCAAAGAATTAATTTAGCTATACAATTGTGATAAGGAAGTATGATTGGGTGTTTAAAATAAGTTGTATTTATGTTGAGCTGATATTTCAGGGAATTCATCTCTGGTGCTTAGCACTTTGCCATGAGGATTCTTCTTTCCAATATGTTGAATTTTGTTTCCTTTTCCTTGCAAGGCAAAGAAAAAGGAAATGGAAAACTTTGAAATCCTCATTTTAAGTGATCTCATAAAAATAGGAAATGACCATTTTTAAGCCATTATTCAGACCTGCATGCTGTATACAATGGTTAAATGTGTGAATATGGATGCGGCAATATTCTTATGAAAAAGATTATTATTACTTTCCTGTGAGAGGTGTCTCTCTTACATAACTGAACATCTACAGTGACCTTATTTTTTTAATTTTTTTTAATTATTCCATGAAGAAATTTCCCCTTCAGCATATGATGATATTATAATTTATAAGTCCTGTCTTGTTGACGTTCACATACTGTTTTTTAACAGCTTAAAAAGGAGAAAATGTGATGGTGAAAAGCATAATTTTATGGAGCGTTTGTTAGGAGCTGCACGCTTATTAGCTGAGGTGAAATTGCAGATCAAAATATTGTTGCTCTAAATTTTAATTGTTTTCCTTACTTAGTACCTTAAGATCGACGTATATACTGTGCTAGCTCATTAGCTGTCTTCTTTCCTTGTATTACAATGCAGTATAACTATAATGAGGATTTCATTCAAATTGTATGATTGTAATATAAATAATTTTCCTTATGCATCATAATAGACTTAATCTGGGATTGTTTATATTTATGGAACCTGTTCTCTGATTTCAAATTTATGTTTTGTTTTCTTATGCAGATGGTTGAACCAATGCTGAAGGCTGCTTCGTATCCTTCTGCTACTGTTATAGTGTGATTTTCTTTTTAATACTTGGTTCATTTATTCTACATGCTCATAATTTAATTAATTAGCCATACTATGATCATGGCATGAGGCTAATATTTTTTTTCTTATTTCTTATAAAGGGTACCAGTTGGTTCTTGGTGTTATCAAATGATAGATATGATTTACATGCTCCATAATAGGATTGTAGTATTCTTTTTTCATTAGCTTTTCCCCTTTAACTACAATGCTATTTGTAAAAAAACATAAGGAGCTTACTTGCATATACTGATTCTATACACTAACGTAATGCTGGAATTTTTTGTGTTATATCTTTTGGTTTCTTCGTTTATGCTGATATTTTGCCCTCTGCAGGTTTGTTGGTTGATCTACATTTTCATTGAAACATGGACTTCTTAATTCGTACTTGCTAGTGTTGATGTCATCTCCCCTTCCCTTCATACAGTCCTGTATTATGTTGATTTTGATGCCTTACATTTCTGATTTTGATTGGTTATGGTTATCTAATGTGGTATTTTGGTCTTTTATTTTTTATCCATGAATCATCATTTTGCTTTATAGTTTGGAGAAGTGGAATACACAAACCCTTGAAAGCTTTTATACCATTAATGTCAGTACCACCAGAGGCTTTTTAGTATTCTTCTTGATCATTTTATAAGAATCTGTTAAAATTGCAAAATAGAAGTTCTTTCCTTGACGATTTCATAGTGAGGTATCTGTATTGTTTGCTCAATCTTTTTTTATGGGATTTTCTCTGACAATCATGGCTTTGCTTGCACGACTTCGAGTTTTGGTTCAACAAGTAAGTTTTCCAAGTTTATGTATTTAATCTTGGCTATATCATTGATTAAGTTGCAATTTATCTAATGTAAGATAATGCAGAGGTGCTTGTTAATTAGCTGGAAAGTAAGAGATGTATTAGATTCACATTAAATACTGTAAAACATAAATTATACTTCGCTGTGATCATGCATTTATCTTATAGCATTATTGATCGAATTAATTTGAACCTCTTTTATCCTCCTTGCACAGATATTACTTGATGTTGTTTCATTGTTCAACATGGTTTCTTCTATCTCTATAACGAAACAGTCAGCAAAAATAACTGTTAATGGAGTTGAGGTTAGTTTGTAGCACTAGGTTCTTTTTATATGAATCTATTTTCTTCTCCTTTATTGATATAAACTATTGATGCAGGTTTTTAGAGATTTCTATCCTGTTAGTGATGATTTTGTTACATTAGATTGTGTTTGGAGATCAGACAAGTTTATATTACACGAGACGAAGCATAAAAGGAAGAAGAATGAAAGTCAAGCTGAGGACTCCAATGAAAATGTCTCTGTCCAAACAGCAAATGTTAATTATAATAGTATTGAGTCTTTTCTCGGGGGTAAGAACCGTGATGTGCTTGTTTCTGCTGTTGCATATTCTCTAGTTCTTTTTTATTTGACTATATAATTGTGTGTTAGTTCAGTTCATGGCAGTTTAACTGTTTTGTATTGAACGTCTTCTGGTGTTTGGTAAATTGCATTGTGCAGATGATCAGCTTGAGGAAGCAGAAGCTCTTTCTGCCAAAGAAGATCTCTGTCATATAGATAATATGAATACTCATTTGTCGACTGACTCATCACAATCTGACATTAAGACGACCATGGAGAGTGAGGAAGGAGAAAATCAAGACACCCCAAAAGCCTCCATCAATGAATTTTCACAGCAAGCTGGTTTGCATGCATCATCAAGGTCTTCTACGAATGATAAACTCCATTCTATGCCAAAGAAGGTGGCATTTGTCTCCGTCAAGAATCCTACGTTAACACGACACACATCTTAGTGTCTGTTTTGCAACACTTGGACCATGTTTCGGTTGAAGCAAGAATTCATGACTTCTGCATAATATTTGTTGCTTGAAGACGTGAAAATGTGGCCAAAATTGAGTCATGAGTTTCTGATTTCAAGATATTCTTCAACTTTATGGGAGATTGAAGTGGGGTGCAGGTTTGAAACACGGAGGTGCAGAACGCAACAAACTCGATTCTATTGAGGGGCAATGGTGGTGAGAGAAAAAGATAGGAAAAATTTTGTTTCTTTAACAGCTGAGATAAATCTATTTACTTGTAGTTTTATTTATTATTTCAATTTTAAAAATGGTAAATTTTTTTAATGGTTTTAGATAATTTTAATTTTAAAAATAAAACCAAAATAAAAAATATTTTCGAGATAAAAATCATAAACATTTTCTTAAATTCGGGCACACCTATTGGTCACATATATGCATCTTGTTTGACATTAATGTCTCATGTCACCAAACTATGATGGGAACTGACATAATAATTGTCGGTGTAGGGTTTTAGAGATGTTAACTTTATTACTCTTTTTCCAAAACATTATTATTTGTTATTCTAATTTTACATTCAAATAAATAATTCATACAATAATTTCTTTTAGCGTTGTCTGTATCAACTTTGCAATAACGAATAAACTTAATTGAATGAAATGGTTCCACTTATTAAATTAATTATTAATTTTCTTAATTTAAAAATTATTTTAAAAAGTTACTTATTTTAAATAGAGAAAATAAAAAAGCATTTTAAAGTTATTAATCTAATATATTATATTATAGATATTGGGTGAAATAATTTTTTTAAACTTAGATAAATGTAAAATGATATATAAACATTTTAATATAGTATTTTACAGAGAAAAAAATATTATACTTTTGTTAATATAAATAAAATTTAGATTATTTATACATTTATTTTGTAATTTTAATTTTATAGATAAATTATTCTTTCTCTCTCTCTCTCTCTCTCTCTCTCTCTCTTGTATAATCATTAGAGTTTTATACACTGTAAGTTATGCTATTAATCTTATGCTATGGTTTAAACTATTTTTAATCAAATTTAATGTAAAATAAAAATAACATTCTTTTAATTAGACATTATATTTTTAATGTGTTAATTGATATAATTTTAAATCATAAAAATAACATAAATAGTGCAATGGTTCAAATGAGCAGCGTAATAAAAATATTAAAAATAAATGAAAATAAATTTATCATCTATTAATATCATTTTAAGAAAGTCAACATAGTAAAAAAAATATAATAATTAAAACGAACAAGAAAATTTAAAAAAATCTAAATGGTAACAATAAAAGTGTTATCTATCACTATCATTGTCTTATTTCATAAAATGGTAAAATTAAGAAATCCCTCTAATATAACAAGGACAAAAATAGTAAACTCTATTTTATAAATTTGGAAGAAGAGAGGAATATAATAAAACATTATCTCGTGTAAAAAAGACAAATAATAAACTTAATAAATATTTTCTTAATAAGGAAGAACAAATATTAAAAAGTTAAAATTAGTCTTAATAAAACACTGCAAGTTACAATGAAGTTTGTTTATTTTTTAAGTATGCAACCAATTTCTTCAAATTTATCGAACTAGACACTAATTATGCCCTATGTTATTTTGTCTTCGCAGTTAACCTAACAAGTAAATACTACTTACATGATCAAATAAATTTTTAATTAGGAAAAGTAAAAGCCAATTAAGGTGACATACCAAAATATGACTTGTTTGAATAAAGAGTGGAAGTATTTTTAGGAGAATTATCTACTAAAAATACAAAAAAAAATTCCCAGTAAAATAACTCTAAAATTTACTTTTACCTTATGTAATAAAGCTATAATAATAATACTGGTTAATACAGTGTAATGATCAATGTTTCTTTAACTAATTAGTCTAATAATTGTATTATACTATCTTAATAAGTCATGATTATTTTTTTATAATGATTAATTTTAATAAAAAAATATTGCCCAAATAGTTTTTTCTAACATAAATATATGCTCCAATTTGTATAAAACTTAGAAACATACACCTGAAAATAGTGTCAACCAAGTCTCTCGTCCACCTACTTTACCTGCCCAAACCATATTTCCAAAATTCAAAGCAAAGAATTTTATATTTCAAATAAAAGAAAAAAATGGATGCGAAGCAAAAAAATCTATGAAAAGGCATAACAAAAAAACGTTAATATTTAGTTAAAGGACAATAAATCCGTAATCATCAGCATTAACAACAGGTTGGTGGTGACTCTGGTGGTGTTGTGCAAGACAATAACCTTCAAACAAATTCCACGAAACGCCCAACGCACCTTTCATTCAGACCAAGTTTCAGATCCAACGCCTTCAATTTCAGATCTGTTTCGTTCTTTTTCTCTCTGTCGATCATCCCCAGGTTAGTTCCATACCTCCCGAAAATTAAAATTAATTTTTATAATCAAATTTTCATGATGGGTATGATCAAAAGCCCGTGTATATCCCAAAGGTTGCATTTTTTATGGACTTTTTCTTGTTTGACTTCTACGAGGTAATGTTAGCTCAAATGGGTGTTTATATCTCTCAGTTTGTGTCAAAGTATGATCTTTTTATTCAGCTTTACGCTTGGTGACCATGAGCTGATTTTGGGCCGATTGAAAAATGGCAGTGCAGAAAAACTTGAATGTGTATTTACCTATTCTTGTGTTGCAAATGAAAGTTTTCATTGATTTCTCTTATCATTTTTAAGTATTAAGGGCTTACCGTGATAATAGGTAGTTGAGGGGTTTGTTGGTTTTTCAATCAATTTCAAATTCAATCTAAATTTTGCTTTCTCACCAGTTTGTATTGTAATATGGTTTTTTTGGGTTTAGTTGTGACTTATGGGTAGATTTAGTCATCTGCCATGAAATTCTGATTTCTTGAACTTGTACAGGTAAGGTAAAGATCCAGTCTTTAGTTAATCTAAGCCATACTATAGAGTGGGTATCTAAGAACTCTGGAGCTGGTTGTTTTTTTTGGACTGAAATAAGTAGAGCCTATTTTTATTTACTCGGTATCAGTGGGTCCCCCACGTGACGGTTTGATCATAGAGGCAGGTCCTGTGCCTGAACAGCAGTCCTTGCACTAGTTGTGTTATGCACTGAAGTGTACTTATGTTGTTGGATTTGGTAACAAGTGATGATATTGAACATAAGTTGGATGGAAGAGTACATTCATGGATAATAGGAGATGGTAAAGAGTGAATTGGATTCAGAGAATGGTGTTTGCACAGGGGTTGATGATGTTGGCAATGAAAGCCTAGGACCGGGCATTCGTAGAGAACTTTCCTTTTCGCGCTGGTGTGAAGATGATGATGAAAGGATCCATTTGGATCAGCAATTAGGTAGTGGAGTTGTTAGTTTAGAAGAGGACTCTGAATTTGAGTTACCTATTCCTCAAAAGAATGAGCTGCTGAGCACAGCTTCAGATAGAGAGAGATTCTTTCACCAAAAGTTTCGGCACAGTATGCAAACTAACGGTATTGGTACCATGGATGATGATTTTGTTCACCGGAGAGGTAATGGATCCGAGAAGTATGCATCTTTCAACATTGAGGACAAGTCGGAAAGAGGAACAAATGGCGTTGATTCCTACATTTCTGTGGCTGATGATGATGAATCATTGGATAAAAGCTCCCAGAATCCTATTCATGTTGCAAATATCTTGAAGACATTGTTTTTTATACTTATGTGGTACACTTTCAGTCTCTTTTTGACCCTGTAAGTTCCTTGTTTACCCTTTTTGTCATTGCTGGTGTATTTATCCTGTCTATTGTTTCTGATGCAAATCCTTTTTTTCCTCCATTTCTTATTCTAAAATATTTTGAGCAGGTATAATAAAAGTCTATTGGGAGATCATATGGGAAAGTTCCCAGCTCCTTTTTTGATGAATACTATCCACTTTACAATGCAAGCAGTTTTATCAAAATTTATCACCTGGTATTGGTCTCATAGGTTTGAGACTAATGTTGTCATTTCTTGGAGGGATTACTTTTTGAGAGGTAAAATTTTGATTCCTGTATCTAATTCTTGTTATAATAGGTATAGGTTTTAACTCTCCCCACCAATTTATTATATGGAATAGGTATGCAATGCTGTATCATCTAAATACATTTTGGTTAGTGATTTTTCATATGACTTAATGACTGTTATAAATGTGGAATGACTTCAGTTATATTTACACTGTTAGTTTTGATTTAGAATTATTTGTAGCTTTTTGTGGTGATAACTTTTCTCAAAATGGGAATTATTTTTCTCATTTTTTTTTTCTACTTGAATCTCCAGGTTTTAGTAGTAGTTTGGTCCAAACTAGTAACATTTTTTTAGCTTGGAGTAAAGACAGAGTCAAACATACTACACTATGTTTGTAGGTTGAGTGTCTGTTTACATCTTGAGACAAATTAGCTCAACTCACCCTTTTCTACTAAAAAATTAAAACATCTGACGCTTAATTTTGTGGAACTACTCCCATACTTTTGTTTATCAATATGGGAGCTTAGCTGTGTTTCAGCAAACAGCAATTACTGTTATTTGCTGATCTGAGTATGTACAAATTTGCTAGCAATATGAAATGATTGAACAACTCCTAGGATGGTTGACTCTGTTACTCTTTCTTTTGTTTCTTTTGCTAACCTTATACCTTGAAGCACACTTTTTCTGCAGATTTCTCATCACTTGTTACATTAACTTTTATATCAACTAATGCCACAGATGGACTTTGCCTTTAACAGTTGTACCAACTGCTTTTGGAACTGCAATGGATGTTAACTTGAGCAATGCATCTCTAGTTTTCATCTCTGTCACGTTTGCTACAATGGTTTGTGACATTTCTCTTTTCATGTATAATGAAATAGATATATGTTAATTTAATTCTATTTTGCTTTGTGGTGTTCATTAGATTTGATTCTACATTTTACTTAGTTTTAATGCAAGTAACTATTCTTCTTATTTACCTTTCCTTTTTCTCTTGCAGTGTAAATCTGCTGCTCCAATTTTTCTCCTTCTGTTTGCGTTTGCTTTCAGGTGTGTTCTGAGTCATTTTGCCTTCAAAATCACTCTGATTGTATGATTCTTGTGATTGCTTTGAGATACATGTTAAACATTCTAAAATTTAAGCAGCTGCATCAATAAGATAGTTTGCAGGCTTTTTTTTTTTATTAATGAAAGCACACTTATCATGAAATGATGATATATATTCATTTATACATGTTTTCTGACATCTGTTTGTAAATTTTGGTTGGAAGGTTGGAGACACCAAGCCTTAAACTCTCAGGCATCATCTTAGTCATCTCTGTTGGCATATTATTAACAGGTATTATATCCTCCTTCACTTTTGTAGTAGTAATATGAAAAATATCTCCCTATTATTAAATCTTTGAGTGATAAAGGGAAGCCTATTGGGTTAGAATAGATGAGAGAGCTAGAATAGATTGGGAAGGGATGTTAGGCTGGACGGGTGGCTCCAAAGTGCTGCCTGTGCATGTAATGTGGTAGCAGGATTCTCCATGGGAGGATACATAAATGTAATAATGAGAGGATTGAGGGGTTAAGCAAGAATCGAGTGGTAAGATTTGGGAGGAAATAGATATATTGAAGAACCTGTGTTTCCTTTTTACATTTCTGGTACCTATCATAATATGCTATTTTTGTATGCATTTATTTTCACTTAGTCCGAAGCACCTTTGCCAGTTTGGCTGCCTACAAGCTCAATGAGAAAGTATAGAGCATGTAAACCTTCTGAGAATAAGGAGCATAGCTATCAAGGATTTTTGCATCTTAGCTAGCCTTGTTGAATATACTTCTGATTTTTTTGGCGTGGAAGACTTTACTTCAGTTCCAAAATGAAATAACATCCAGAAAAGTTAGGAAATACATTTTATTCTTATACTTTAGTTTAAAGTTTAATCAACAAAAATGTTTTCAGAATCTAAAACAGCCAATAAACTCTTCATATTTTTGTTTGAAATTTTCTACCAATTAAAAGTATTGTTTTTTTCTGATAATGTTTGAGAATTAAACCAAAACTTGTCAAATTTCATTTTATAAGATTATACCAAATTAAGCATTCAAACCTTCCAAATTTAATTTATTTTGGTGTTCTGCAGTTTCAAAAGAGACCGAGTTTGACTTCTGGGGGTTCGTACTTGTTATGCTTGCTGCTGTTATGTCTGGGTTTCGTTGGTGTATGACTCAGATCCTTTTGCAGGTATTATATTTGCATTTTCATTTCTATGGATATTTGATATCTACTTGTCTGTCTACACAAAACAGACTCACAAACAAATTCATGCTCTTACTTTTCCTGTTTTTGTCAACCATACATTCTGATAATTGCTTCATTTTATTGTATTGGAACCTGATTTCCATTCTTGCCATTCGTGTTGAACTGAAAATCAAATTGAAAGAAAGAAGCCTACGGTATGTGTTCTGCATAACTTCATGTCTGAGAATATTAATTTTATTAAATTTATATGATATATTGGATGAACTGTTTCACTTAATTACATAATTGGTTTTATATTTTTTTTTATGGTTTTGGTCCATCAATTCATTAATCTGACATTAGTTTCTGCCAATTTATTCATTTTTCAGTGACTATGCATTCTTTTTGCCCTTTCTGGGCACATCAATTTATGTGACCAAATAGTGTAAATTGCTGGTTCAGAAATGGTGCATTATGCCTACGTATTCTAGACATTGAAGCTTTGAAAATACTGCTTACCATATATTTTAATAGCTTGTTTTTTTGCATGTAAAAAGAAATAATTTTATTGAGAATAAGAGAAAGTATTTCGAAGAGTAAGGAGGACAGGCAATCCTCCCAAACAAAAGAACGAAAAAAAAAAAAAACATTGAAAAAAAAAAGATTAATGATGCAGCTCTAAGAATTTAGTTGTACACCTATTGTTGGAGTCTCCTTGCTGAAAAGCTGATCAATAATGGTTACTTCAACTTTCAGAGGGATATTGCTTCTTTGGAAAGCTTGTACTACCCTCTCCGTTGGTTTTTCCTTCAGCTCATCAACTAAATACTTCTCTTGCTTCACAGTAGATTTTATAATCCAAAATTAGATTAATAAAGCAGTTGCTTTCTTGCTGAAAAAATTATGGGAGTCCAGTGTTTTCTTTGCATATGTACCTTCCATATATTTTAAAACAACTACAATTGCGTACCTTGTTAAACTTGAAATCTGAATTTAATTGCAATCAATAAATTTTAAATCCTGGAATCTTACGTTTTAGAAAATAACTAAATAGAAGGAAGACAAAATACTGGAAGAGGATAAGGAATCCTCCTCAAAGCCAAAAATATAAAGGGAAAGACCAAACTCGGCTCAGGAGATTTAGAACTTTCCCAGCATTGACGCGGGCCTTGAAGTTCTAAAATTATGGAGCCTAATTATTTATTTGAAGACTTAGTGAGGCTAACTTTTTATATTGACATTTTCTAGTGTTTTCATCTTTTTAAATTCTCACTCCATCTACAATTGTATGATTTTTCTTTTCCCAAGTTTATGTAAGTGATTTTAGCAAAAAGTTTTTATGCTTTTTTCAAATGATTTCAGGTCTGAAAAATCCACTTACCCTGATGAGCTATGTAACTCCAGTAATGGCAGTGGCCACTGCCCTTCTTTCCCTTGCTTTAGATCCATGGGATGAATTCCAAGAAAACAAGTACTTTGATAATTCAGTGCATATTACTCGAAGTTGCTTGCTAATGCTCCTTGGTGGCACAATTGCCTTTTTTATGGTAAGGCTGTGGATATATCTCATTCCTCCTAAGACTCAAGGAGGTGTCTAACATTTTTATGCTTGTTAGTTATTGTTTAATTTTGCTTGTTACTCTTGTCCTGAACAAGCTTTGGTTTACTGTCATTACCTAACTTTAATCTTTCTTCACACCAACATTTGGATCATGATGGTTCTTGCAGGTACTAACAGAATATGTTCTGGTCTCAGTAACTAGTGCTGTTACAGTGACAATAGCTGGGGTTGTTAAAGAGGCAGTCACCATATTGGTATCATTATATTTTGGAATATATTATCATTTGTTGATATAGTTATCGAGTGTCTGTCCCTCTTATTATTCAATCAAATATTTCTATACTACCAAGTTCCACTTCTGTGGTGTAAACGTATCAGGATTACATTTTTGCAGCGTATGCTTTCATGTACCAAATTTATTACAGAAAAAGGAAAAATTAGCATTCATGGAATTGTTAGTTATTTGCAAGACAAATTGCACAATTTATTTATTTTTTCTCTTTAGACAGAAATTAGTTAAGGATCATACAGACCTAGAAACCTTAAAACAAAGAAGTTTCATATTTTGGTTTCACTGTGATGTTAGAATCCGCTGTAGTATTTCAAATTATTGATTAGAGCTGTCCTTTTTGTTTCTACTTTAGTTAGTTGTTGTATTTAGATTGAATTAGGGTAATTTGTCAATTCCGTATTGCAGTATAGTTTTTCAAATGTTATTTTAACTTGAGCACTAACCGATTCTTGAGTTTCAACATCTGCTCATAATATATAGATTTGCATTATGCGTATAATACAACAGATATGTATTCTACATTTCTATTTATATAATGATCTGTATTGAATGAATAGATAATGGTCTGTTTTCTGCTTGTACATCTACTTGAACTTACTCCTGGTTTTATGTTTTTTTTTTTTTTGTGTAGGTTGCAGTATTGTACTTCCATGATCAATTCACTTGGTTGAAAGGATTTGGTCTATTCACTATTATGATTGGTGTCAGTTTG
>Ga0209700_108671_pt1 | contig 12758 bp, 4 predicted proteins | sample SiratroredBW_FD_187528 | JGI IMG/M metagenome (GOLD analysis project Ga0209700, IMG submission 187528) | Root nodule microbial communities of legume samples collected from California, USA - Siratro red BW (SPAdes) (version 2) | ecosystem: Host-associated > Plants > Roots > Nodule | place: USA... | reverse complement strand
TATTTCTCTTATCCAGTAATCTATACTGTTAGTACTCTCACAAGACTAAAGATTTGATGAAGTCATGCAAGACTAGCCCAACGAAACAAAGCAAGCAAACAATTGGATGTGGTTTAGGTCTTGGTCTGGTGTGAGTAGGTGTGAGCTTGATTGGCAAAGAACCTATGCATAATTGAGGAGAAGTCCAATAGCACAATGGTCTAAAAGTGATTAAAAAATCTAAACAAAAATAGTTTGCTAAGTTTTGGTTCAAACTGGTTTTTAAATTCTGCACTGGGAAAAAATAAAGCGATTCCAGTATTCATGAAATCAAGTTATTCGATGTTTGGCAGAACTGAAATAACTGTTTTTTGATAACAGAATTGGCGCTTTTTCGTTTATAAAAACAACAAGGTTTCTAACATACGCCACTAACCGAAAAACAAAATTGAGAATCAATACAACAGAATACTGTGAAAAACACTTTTAGGCAATTGAAAGGTTCTTGGTAAAAATCAATTGGGGTAACACTGTGCTATTGAAGTTCTTGAACTTCTACACGCCAATCAGGGAGTCTTTTCTTTACCATTCTTGATCCCTTTCTATATCAAGATTTGTGTAAATTGATTGTAAATTTGTGAAACATTTGAAATAGCGTATTGTTGTAGGCTATAGGTCTTAGCCTGTGTTTGATTGCTGATTTGAGTGGAGACTACAGGAAGTAGGTGCTCAATTCAGTGGGTGTATTCAGTGGGTGTTTGATTCTTACGGGGAGTAAGAATTGTGTAATTGTTTGTGTTTGAACAATTGATTAAAGTTAGTGAAATTTTCTTTGCTTGAGGGACAAAAGAGAATGGACGTAGCCCTTGAGGAAGGGTAAACCAGTATAATTGATTATGTTGTGTTATTCTTGACTCTTCTCTTTCAATTCTGTATTTTTCTTGCACTGTCCATTGAGTTTAATTGAAAGTTGAATTAATTCTTGGTAATCTTGGCAAAACTGGTTTAAGTGTTTTGCTAAAAATTGAATTTGTTCCTTATAACACTTGTTTTTGGTTCTGACAAATCTGCTCTAGTTGCCAAAGAAGTTTTGCTTAACAGATTGGTTTTTCCAAATTTTGTATTACATATAAAATTCTGGATCTGTGATTTTACAATTGAAACTCTGTTTGAATTGGTGTGGTATTGCAGAATTTGTGTTTTTGTTCTGAGTTGTTAGTATAACTGGAAAATTGAATTTGCATTCTGAATAAGTCTGTATCAACTACTGGTTTTAGGATACTTTATCAGATCTGTTAATATTGACTGAAATTAACATAGAGTTAGGTTAAGTATTTCAAACTAGTAAATTTTGTAATTATGTTCTTCCTTGCTCTTAATCAAATTTGTTAATTTGTGTGATTCATTTCTTAGTGTGGTATTGTTTTAGAAACTGTGTGAATTTGATCTGCATAAGGTGCTGCTGTGTGATTGTGAATCTGCTGTGTGTGTTGTTTGAAACTTTCTCTCTTCTAGTAAATAAATTGATTCATTCGTGCCTGGAATCAATTTATTTCTTCACTGCACCGTATATCTTTAGCATTGAGATTCAAGTTGCAAAAACTATTTTTAAAGGTCTAAACTACAAAATCTTTCAAAGTTCAATTCATATACGTATCACTCGATCCTATAAAAAAGAATACCTGAAAAATATAAAATAAAAAAAACATATATGTAATTTTTTTATCCAAGTTTATTCAATAAAAAAATATTTATTTTCACTTTATTTTTATTATTTTATATATTTATTTGAATTAAAAAAGATGATGTTTAATATAATACAAAATAAAAAATAAATAAAAATTAATGTAAGAAATTTAAATAAATAGTTAGATATGCATCAATATATCATAGGCACATAAAATAACAAAAACATATATCAATTTGAAAATAAAAGACAATATATTAGTATTATTTAAATAATAAGAACATAAAATACAAAAATATATTAACAAAAAGAACAAGTGGGATATAAATTAATAAAAATAATTAATGTGTAACTAAAAATAAATTAAATGTCATAAATATAAATAAAATATAACCAAAGCCATAAAATATAAATAAAGGTGATTAGTGTGTAACTGAAGATAAAATTTGAAAGATATAATTATAAATTTATAAAAAAGATAAGTGAGTAATTACAGATAAATTAAATAATAAAAATATAAAAAAAGATTGATGTATTAATATAATAAATTAAATAATATAATTATAAGAAAAAAGAAAATAAAGCAATATGTGGTTCAAAATAAATAAAAAATTAATAAAAACATACATTAATTAAGATTATTATAAAATAAGTCTCATTTACTTTGTTGTTGTTGTTAAACTTTCAATAAGAAGATATAAGTTTGAGTGAATCCCTCTATTGGGATTCAAAAATTGGGTGTGGGGTAGGAATTTGAATTTATTGGAACTTAGAATTTCAATTTATTGGAACTTAGGATTTGAAGTAAAATAGATAATAAGGATAAGCAGTGTCACCCAAGAACCCAAAAAATTTACTTTCACCAATTTGCAAAATGTATCATTGCTCCTTCTAAATTCCTATAAATGTTTATGTAAGTTATGAGTTTGTCTCATTTGAAAGTAAATAAATAAAATAAATTTAAATCCTTATTAGTCCTTTTCTTACTTCTCTAAGCCTATTAGATATGTAATCAGTTTAGTCTCCTCCACATGGTTGTCTTTAATAATAGTTGAGTCTTCAACAAATAGGTCACATTATACTACACAGCTTCTTGGATCTTCCTAAGTCTTCCTGTAGTCATGGGTCCACCTAAGGATTGAATTGGATCCTAGACTTCATTTTTTTTTATTTCGTGGACTTAGACTTTCTCATTATGGATCTTGTAGAGTTGAGTTTTGATGTCCACATCATAAGTTGTACGACTAAATAGTAGATAGGAAAAAAAAAGAAAAAGATAAAGAAAACAGATATGGTAAAGAAAAAAAATAGTAAAGAGATATGATAAAAGAGATAGATTGATACAAAGAGATAAATAGGAGATATTAGAGAGAGAAGAAAAGTTTGAAAAAGGAATGGGAGAGGTAGGATATTCATAGTTTTTTATTTTTTTCTTTTGGTTTAAATAATTAATGACAATTATTTCTTATCCTTTCATAATTAATTTATTTGTTTTAGTATTTATTTATTTTAGTTAATTAATTTATTTTTTGTTGTTCAGACTTCATTCATGTTATTAAAAAAAACCTGTGAGATAAAAAGCTAGTGAAATAAAAAGAGTAGATCATTCTATCATGAACCAACTATAATAATTATTTAAATGTGTTACTTTCCAAACCCTCATAATCAATTTATCAAGCAATTCTTCCAATTTATAGGTTTTATTTGACAAGAAACTGACAACTTGTTCAAGTCGTCTGCAACTAGGACTAGTTTTCCCTCACTTCAATATTGTTGAGTTTTCCTGAGCTTTAACCATATAAGATCACATTTGTAGAAAGCTTATTTTATATAATGTATGCCTTAACATTAAATAATCCTATTTTTAGTAGATTTTTTTATGGATATGTGCTTTTTTTCAAATTTCATTAATGAGATTGAGCTTAACTCATAAATTGGTGTTGTTTCTTTCTTTGTCAAAATGTTATTTTCGCCAATATGTTTAACTTAAATTAGCTAAGATTATGACATCAAACTCATACATCGTTCAAAACATCATTGTCTTTTTGGTAGAAGATTGCAAAGTATAATAGTATCCGGAGAGGATACTTAATATCTCCTCGACCCATGAACCTTTTGCTTGATTGAGCTTCTACTTAAGCTCGTTTAGAACAAGTTTATTTGTTGTTTCTACTTAATCATTTGTTTATGGATGCTCAAAAGATGGCACATTGTGCTTTATACTAAGTTGTTCGACAAATTGTTCAACACTTTATTAATAAATTGTTGACAATTATTAGGGACAATCAAATGATGAAGTTTGTGTCATGGATTATATTCTTTTGAAGAATTTTTGTATCTTATAAGAGTTTGTGTCAATCCATTTAGTAAATTAATCAACATTAATCTTTTAGACAAATGGGACGGGTTTAAAATATCCATCCCAACTTTTGAAAGTATAATGAATAGTTGTAACACAAATTTTTGGAGTGACAAAATATAAAGTGGTCAATTCTATTTTTATTTCTTAATTTTATTTCATTTAAAAAACACTTTTTGTTATACAATTTTTCATTCTCTCACTCTCAAAGGTTCAACTCATTTAATATCCAAAAAATTCATTCATATCCAAGGTACTTTTTCTCTCAACATTTATAAAAGTAATATATATTATAGTTGTCATTGAATTCAATTATCTGTAACTTTTTACTCTTTTTTATGATTACTTTACATTTATATAAATGTTATTTGACATTATTTTAAGATTTATGTGAATTTATTTCTTGATATTTGACATTAAAAAAATAATTTTGTCTATTCACATTAAATAATTGATAATAGCATATTTATTTCTTTTGTTATGATTATTTTTGTTATTATTAAAATATAATATAAGTTATTTAAATTGACTCGAGATAATAAACTTTATTAAATAAAATAACACCTAGACAATGCTTATCTTTCATGTGTGAAAACGAAACATCAACTGATGTCCGCAGAAGAAGTCTCGCACGAGCCGTGTAAAATTGTGTTTCTTTTCAAACTGTTCATATTTAAACTTTCATTATTGACGAGGTTTGTCACGTAGTTTATTATTTACTTTTTTAATAATAGTGAATATATTAAGAAAAAAATTAGTAAATATGTAAAGGATTAATGAGCTATTCTACTAATTTATTTAAATTAAAATGTCAAAATATAAATAAAGTTAGGACGCAAACAAATGCAACCCTCCTATAAGTAACATGTTTTGATTTGTGATTGGCTTTACATGTCCGCATTCAATTGAAGCAAGTGTCATTGCTTTCACCTTGTTGATTTGATTTAACATGAATATCGTATCATATTTCAAACACTAATGTATTGCCATAATCTTTCATATGTAGCTCGGTTTGGGTTTGAGTATACTTTTCACGTAGACATTTTAGGTTAAATTCACGTCAAATCATTTTGGTACCATGATGATGAGGATATAGTTTTCATTAGAGCTGGTAAAATGTGAATAGATTTGAAGCAGTGATTTGAAAAACCAAAAGAAAAAACGGTCAGACCAAAGTTCTAGAAAGTGTAGTTTGAAACTTTGACATCATTTGTCTATTTGAAACAAATTTCTCGGTTACGCGTCGTCGATTTTGGGCGTATGCGTTTGTTCCCGAGTTATGAAAGCTACGGCTAACAGCACTGCCAGTTGACGAAAAAGAGTAATTTTTTTTTACATAATTCATTTCTTAATTTGGTAATTTCTTTTGAATTTGAGGTCTATTTGATATAAGTAAAAACATTCTCTAATAAAAGAGAGTTTAGAACGAAAAAAATTTAAAAAAAATGAAATTTAATATGTAATCTATTTATAGAAACTTATTAAAATTTTATTTTTATCTATTTAAAATTTATCTTTATCAAATCTAATAAATTTTAAAAAAATAAAAATGATATAACATGATGAAAATTACTTGAAGTAAAATAAAATTTCATTGAGGAATTTTATAAAATCTTTGAATATTTCTAATAATAGATACTTTCAAAAGTTTCTTGGATTAATGAATTTTTTACGTGTATGAACTTCATAAAATTTTAAAAGTTATTTACATAAATAAATAAATTTCTTTAATCTTAATGAACTTGTGTTTTAGGATTTATATTAAAAGGTCTTTGCTAAATTTAAGCAACTCTATATTTTAATATTAATGGTCAAAAGTATCTTATAAGTACTCATGTACTCATTGAATATTATTGTACTGTTACTCTAACTTTGATGTACTTCCCAATATTTTTCTAGGTTTTTTTTCACTAGGATTGAAGCTGATTTCCCAGAAGTCACCCACAATCTTGATTATGGATTTGAGCATTATTGTAGTATCAGTTGATCTTTTAAGTGCATATTTGGAGGTTTTTCCCATACAGGTTATTAGTTAAAATAGAAATAAAAAAGTTTTATTTATCAAAATGAACAAATTATATTGATAAGACATGATATTAACATTAAAAAACTATATTAATTAGACACAATTTTAATTAAAAAAATCATGCTAATAAGACATAATTTCCTTTGTGAATATGAAAATTTCACGTGACAAATAATTTTCTTTCTGAATATGAAAATTTCATGTCACAAATTTCATTAAGCTTTCTACATTGTTTGGACATGCATTGGCTCTGTGCACTTTTGTCGATTTCATTAGGATTTCTACATTGCTTGAACATGCATTAATGGCTCTGTCCATTTTTATCGATATCATCAAGATTTCTGCATTGCTTGGACATGCATTGGCTCTGTGATCTTTTTCACTTTCATTTAACTTCGAAGACTGCAATGTGCTTTATTGAATCAGGGTTACATTGGTCAACAATGGTTATATTACAGTGCATGCACATGGAAACCTTACACACAGCTGAGAATCTGTGCCTCCTTGTTGACTCATGAAAACCTTTCTCATTGAGTCCATCTAATTTTCTGAAATAAATTAATAGGGATGCAAATATGCTTGATTAACACAATGAAAATGGACTTTTTTTTTCAGTTAAAAGGTTATTTACTTGTCATCATAAAGGATATATTATTAATATTGAATTATTATTTTTCATATTGTTTAAATGAAAATATAATTACAAACTCTTAATATATAATTTATTTAAAAGGTATATGTTAATTACAGTTACACTAAAAGATGTAGAGGTATGTGCTGAAGGAGTATTCTTTTTCCCAAACTTCATACAACCTGACAACATAAGAAACAATAAAATTTTAAAGTTGTTTCTTTCAAATTGAATCTTGCTTTAGTAAAAAATAAGATCATTCCCTTATTGTTATCAAACCAAACACAAGCATTCTATAACATAGAAGGTGAGAGAAAATAAATGAAATAGTTTTAAAATTAACCCTAAACTACAATAAATTCAACCATTTGAGAAAAAAAAATGGGATAATATGTGAAAAATAAGTTTGGTTCAAATAAAAACAAATGACATTTAATAATTTCTGAAAGAATAGAATCAATGAAATCTGCTTGCTCATGACATTTCTACATTTACAAGGAAATTGTATATGTTTGACACAATTTTACTGTTTAATTAAAATGGCATGATTTATTCATGTTGATATTATGCACGATTTGTCTAGGTAAAAAAAAAAATTATACTTAACTGAATTATCCCTGTTTAGGAAAAAAACCATATTTGAATCTACTTTGATAATCTGTGTTTTCACATAATTTATACCAAACTTGTCATGATAACACAAATCATTTTTACAAGTTAAAGTTAACTTGTACAGAAATTAAAAAAATTATGACAGAATTTTTATAAATTAATTTTAACTTACAGATCTTCTCTTATTTTTTTTCATTAATGTTGCTTATAAGTTTATAATAAATTTAAGAGCCAATTATCAGTAAAGAAAGCTTGACATGACTTTCAGCCATCCGAAACGGTTCTGATACAAATAATTGATTCATTTCGAATAAATACAAATATATCCCAGATGATATACAAAATTCTTTCAAATTCTTAAATGATTATATCATAGAATTAAAATTTGTCTTTCCACTGTAAAAGTTTGGCATACCCATTATACCAAAATATAACACGTCATTTAATTAATATAATTATAACTTTTATTCTGCATCAACTCTTTTAATTCTTAAACACGCTCACAATATGTTTATTTATAAATAGCGTAATTGAAATGGTAAAAGCAAATTGTCGCTTTGGCCGAGTGGTTAAGGCGTGTGCCTGCTAAGTACATGGGGTTTCCCCGCGAGAGTTCGAATCTCTCAGGCGACGAATTTGAAATTTTAAGTTTTTATTGTTCCACTCTTTGGTTAGTTTTTCAAATTAAAATTGGTTAAACCAATGAAGAAATTTGCACCAGAGGGCCCACAAGTTTGAGTTGTGAACTGGGGAAGGTTGAGCTGCATCCTCTGCCTGCACCAGACATCACCTCTTACCCAAATTCTTCTTTATATTTCATTTCCCAACTCATTAATACCCTGCAATAATTGCTTTTAAAAGTTAGTTCAATTCCATTTTTCATATTCAATTTCAATAAAAAAAAAAAACCTTATAATCCCTCAATATATTCCTACTATTTTTGCACAATATTCTTATTCTCTGAGTTGCAACCGTGACTGTATTGTGCAATTCACTTGCCCATCATCTGAACCACTCCTTCAAGGGATATTGGACACGATGAATATATAAAAGTTGACTGTAAAAGATAATATTTTTTGCCCAGAGCATGATTTATTTGAATTCAGATTTGAAAAGGGCAAAGTGGGAAAGTGGATAATCTCTCTGGAATAGCATTTGGTTCCTTCGAATGGACACATTAACCGTTGGTCATTGATTGAACTGTCTTTCAATTCTGCTTACTAATTCCCTTTTCGCAAGTGGCTTGCTATTGCTAACGTTCAAGTAAATGGCATTTATGTTGGATGGATATTATTATTATTTTCTAAAGTCCACATTGGGAATTCATTGTTGCAACCTCCTAGATATTGACTAGGTGTAATTAGCCTGTCACATACAACTCATTGAAAATGAAGCCATATATTAAAGGGAAGAAGTTATTGTAGATTATAATTTGAGTTTAAGAGCATGTTTAAAGTAATTTTATGATTTTTCTAATTTAATTTTTATGGTTCCAACCTGATTTATTGAACTTCAATGGGGTTATACAAATATTTTAATTGATTGAATATTTTATGAATTATGTGAATTACATTTAATATTAAGATTGTGAAAATAGTTATATTTAAATACTAAAAATAACGTGGTTAAATTGAACCGGTTACATGTGTACATAATAAGATAAGTTATATATTTAGGTGGATAGGCTGAATAAAATTATAGTTTACAATATTAAGTACCTTGACTCATTCTTGAAAATAGATACTCTTATTTTCTATTGGTTTAAATTATATATATTAAGACACCAAATTTAAAAAAAAATGTATGTAAGTTTATAAATATGATATTACATAACTATTTTTGTAATTAAATAATATAAGTGTTAGATGTTAATCAAATTTGTGGTGATATATATTTGATTTAAGATTTAAAATAAAAGAAAAAAAAATGTAATTTCTTAACATTAGTTTATTTGAAAGCACCTTTTACGTTTTCTTTAACTCATTTTATTTATCAAGAAATTTGATGAAATTACATTTTATATAACTTGCTTCTAAGAAAAAGAAAACGCCAAGAAAATTTAAGTCAATAGTTATTCTTTAAGTAAGAATTGTTTCTAAAAATATAAGTGACATGAGTTCAGGCTGTTAAACTGGATATAACGTGTTTAAAAATGAAATAAGACAATCTAAAAATTAATCAGCACACGCGTACACGTTGATCTAATGCAACTTTTTTTTTTCGTTTTTAATTTTATCGATAACCGAACAAGTTGAATTTGGTCAGAGTAATATAAATTACAGTTTCTTACATAAAAATAAAATAATTCTATATTTTTCAACGAAGTTACTTTCTTAATATATTTTTGAAAATAACTGAATTCAACTCTATTTTAATACTAATCAAACAGTCCAATGAATAGGTCACCATTGTTGACTTTATATGGTCAACTGAAAAATTAAATGTAGTAGCCAAGTGTTGATTCAAGAGTAATTGATTTTTTGTCTTTTCAAACAATATCTCGCAAACCAAATTACGTGATTAACCTTTCGGGTAGCAGTGACTTCTGGATTACAATTGAAAATTAAACATGAATATGTGTCTCTTAATTTTTTATTCTTGAATTTTTGGACCAAGACATGAAGCTTTTATTCGTAAATATTTGGACTAGTACATAGATAATTTTGATGCAACATTAGGTAATAAAACGAGCATGTTAGTTTTTAGCTGTTGTGCGTATGGCTCAATTTGATACTAAAGAAAATTTGGAAAAAATTGATTATAAAAAATTTAAAATAAATATAAAAAATGGAATATTTTAAAAGTTTATAGTTAAAGAATAAAAATAAAAATAATAATAAAGAGACCCAACAAATTAATTAATTTATAATATAGTTTTAACTTAATAGAAAAATATTTTATTTTATTTCTAGAATTCGTTAAGAAAAATCTCAAAATGATCCTAAGATAAATAATATTTAATAAAATAAGAAGTAAACGGAAAACGGTGTTGAAAAAAAAAATGTAACTTACATTTCATATGTTTTTCCATTAAACATTTCTAATAAATTAAATTAAAATTAAAATTAATAAATATTTATTAACTCTCCATATATTAGTAATTTTTCATGCTTTTATTTAATACATAAAACTAGTACTAAACGTAAAAAAACGTTTTGAAAATAAATGTAATTAAAATATTTCATCTGTTTTTGTTAAACATCTCTAGTCAATTAAAAGTAATAAAGATTTGTTAACTCTTCATATATTATTTTGTTATGCTTTTATGTAATAAATAAAGTCCTCCACAATAAAAAGCTCAAGTAATTATCAGCTCAAATCAAGCTAGGTTGAATAAGGTTTTATTTAAATGAGTTTAATATATGTAAAAAAGGTTATTGCCTAAATTATATTTGTTTTATTACTTGTCATGGGTTTTTCAAGTTAGATGTTATATTTTCAAACATTTAGTTAAGCATGTATGATAAGATTCAATAAATATTCTTAGAATATAAATTATATAATTTAAAATAATAACTGAATAATTTATTATTGTAATAAAAATGTTTATATAAATAAAATTTTCAATCAATAAGGTTTATTTTAACTTAAACATCATATATCTAAAATAGCTTCTTTTTTTAGTTTTACCTACATTTTTTTCTAAACTTTTATCTCTATTTGTCATCATACGACGAAAGAAAATCACAGGCAGAGATTCCTAGCCGTTAGACTTTTGATTTGAATAAGTTTCACTTTTAATCCTGTCTTTGAATATTAAGTTTCATACTTATATGGATAATAGTTGTGACGGTTAGAGTTATTCAGACATCAAAATTTGTCCTTTGTTAGTTTTTAATTGTAAAAATATGTTCAAATCTATGTATTGTAAGTCAAACTTTGCTGGTAATCTTTAACTTTTGAGTTATTTTAAAAAGTATTTCTCTTTGTCAAACTAAAATATTTGATCTCTTATATGATGTGTTTGGATTATATATATATATATATATATATATATATATATATATATATATATATATATATATATATATATATATATATATATAAATTTTGAAAAATATATTATTATAATTTTTGTTTATAAGTAAAAATGACGTTATTAATTTATAATTTGTTTAGGGTTTATTATAAATTATTTTGTATATAAATTAAAATTATAAATATTTTTTTTATTTTTTCTATTAAATTAAAAGTCATCACATAATTGTATTTTTAAAATTTGATTTTTTTTATTAATAATAAGATCATATAAAATAAAAATAAAAAATAGATTAAAAAGTAATTAAGTCTATTGCTTAATTTAGCTTTTACAAGATCAAAGTTACGATAAACCAACGGAATAAAATAAAAGAAGCAGATCAATGAAGTTTTTCCTTAATAACACATTTTGCCAAAAAGGTTTCGCAGCAAGGATGGTTTTCCATTATTTATCTAGCATCCTTTTACGAATTATGAATTAAAAATAAAAGAGCACCCCAGTTTTCTTTTTTAAGAAAAATATAAAAATAAATAAATATAAAGATTAATTTAAAACAAAAAAAATTAAAATGAATTTAGATTCTTGATAAAAAAAATCACTTTATTAACTTAACTATATAAATTCGGAAGAAATATTATTAACCTAAGTATTTAGAGGAATAATTTTTAGATTAATATTTTGAAGTTTAATAAATACATTTAAATTCATTATTGAAATAAATAGGAAAGTTATTTATTTTTTCAAGATTCAAAAGGGTAAATTATTTAATCTTATAATTTTTTTTAAAAATTGTGATGACTTGCCTATTTTATCTTTAGTAATAAATTTTTAATGTTTGTGAGGAGAGATAAAAAAATTGCCATTTTTATTTTTTTTCTATTCTTTGTACTTTTAATGTTATTTTCCAGTATTGTTATTATGAAAATTAATAGTAGTAGTGCTTTGTGATATGCATATTTTTAACAAGTTGTTATTATTATTATTATTTTATTTTAAAATAAGAGTTAAAAATTTTAAAATTTAATTTATATTATAAAATTCTCATTTTAAAAGTATTTTATATTTTAGATAAATTTGAATAAAAAACATTACGTATTTTAAAGAAAATTGGGATTAAATAAAATAAAAAATAAATAATAAGAATTATTAATATACTAAATATTAGTTAAAATAAAACATTTAAAAAAATAATTAGAAAAATCATTAGAAAAAGATAAAAGTGACTTGTATGTAAATTTTATTTCTTTAAGGATAAGCATCATTTAAAAAATAAGTTAAATAAAAATTACAACAATAAAATAGAATGGGATGGGAATGTTATGAAGAATGAGGGTGGGGGAGAGAAAGAAGAGAGAGAGAAAGAGAAAGTAAGAGATAAAAGAGATTTAAAACAAGGAGAACAAGTATTTGTAGTTTTATTTTTAGTATGTTTTTTCATTTAAAGGTATGAGGGAGTAAAGATAAGTTTTTTTTGACAATCTTAAT
>Ga0209700_108670_pt1 | contig 12758 bp, 6 predicted proteins | sample SiratroredBW_FD_187528 | JGI IMG/M metagenome (GOLD analysis project Ga0209700, IMG submission 187528) | Root nodule microbial communities of legume samples collected from California, USA - Siratro red BW (SPAdes) (version 2) | ecosystem: Host-associated > Plants > Roots > Nodule | place: USA... | reverse complement strand
TATATATATTTTTTTTTCATTCATAATACTTTCCTTTTTTCCAAAACAGCTATAATATAATTAATCTCCCTTCAATCTACCCATACTCAATACAATCTATCCATTCATAATTATATTATTGACCTAAAATAATTAAATCACTAAAAAATATTTACTTTATAAAAGAAATAATAAAAATATATTATAAATATTATATTGTTTTCTATTTATTCTTCTTTTTTATTTTTTATCGATGGAAATATGTTTACTTAATGTTTAATTGAAGTAAATAAAAAAAATATTTTTGTCTCCTTATTTGATTTAATATATATGATGAAATTGAGGGGAGAAGATGTTATTTAAAATATTTTTTATTCATTTTAAAAATAGTTTTATTTTTCTTTTAAATATAAAATTAGTAACACACAAAAATAAGGATGTTCACGGGTTGGATTAATTAAAATCATTATTAACCTACTAAAAAATATCTAGTTAGTTAATTCAGTTTCTATATTTTTTTTATATTAAAATCAATTTAATCTAATTCATTTTAATTTTTTACCATCTTATGTCACAAGAGTTAATTAGTAATTTCAGAAATATATGAATTAAAAAAATAAAAACAAATTTATAACATCTATCAAATCAATCCCAAACTTTCATAACCAATCATCTCAAATGTCTTCAAATCTTACCATTCATCCATTAATCCAAACAACCCTCTCATTCACATACAATCCACTCAAATCCCTTCAAATCAATCCTCTCAAATCTACTTTCCCAACCAAACAAAATCTTATTTTCTAAACAACTTGAATATATTAAATAAAAAAATACTGTTTTAGTTTATATAAGAATAATATTATTTATTATATCTTATTAATTTAATATTTTTTTTAATTTAAGTGAAAAGTCCAATAAAATATCACAATTAATCTCTATTTGTCTCATTTTTATTATTAATATGATTATTATTTCACTTTTATCATTCTTACATCACTTGTATTACTATAATATTTTATTATTATCAGAATTAGCATTTTGTTATTCTTGTTATCAATCCTCCCACTATTATTATTACAATAATATTTTCATCATCATAAGTATCACGAAAACCTACTAATATTTAGTTTTCATTATAATGTGCACTAAACATTTACACTTTTATCTTAATCTATCAAACCAAGTGAATTATAAATGTTATAGAGTTATCTGGTGGTTGCACCTTTAAACTTTATTTTTTATATTTTTTGTAATTGATTTATTTATGGTAGATTTATTTATTTTTTCTTTCTGCAGTGCATTTGTTTTATTTTATTCGCCAAGTTTCTGTCCCAATAAATTTATATTTGACAGCACTGCAACAGAAGTTTTTTTTTTCATTCTTATATAATTTTTTTATAAAATTTTCAAAATGGGAAATTTTTTTTTATCATGCCGATAACGGGAATAAAAACTTTTTTTCCCTGAGAATTTTGTAAGAAAATTACATCAAAAAGGAAAAAAAAAACTGCAACAGAAAACTGCAACAGAAACTATAATGTATTATAGAAAAAGAAATATAAAGGGGAAAACTAACAGAAACATCCTGGTAATTAAAAAGTTAGTTAAACCTAACTAATTGTATAAGTTTCTCTAATTATTATTATTATTATTATTATTATTATTATAAGGAGCAATAGCCACCAAATGCTTTGACAAATAGAAGACCATCAGATTTGACCTCATCCTGTTACAATGTAAGTAGACCAATATAGAAAAGGGAAAAAATGAATGAAAAATAACAGAAAAAGACAAGAATGAGAAAAGAGGAAAAATATATATAAAAAGAAAATGTAAAGAAATTAAGGAAAACGCTTTTTGTTTTTTTTGGCAGCACAAACATGGACGGCAGACAGAGAAGGAATCGGGTAACCTCTCCTATTACGTATCTTTTTCTGAGTTTTGTCAACAAAGAAAAAAGGATAACAAACTCAGTAAAAAAAAATTCAGTTTATTTAAAAACAGATTTTAAAGAAAATAACAATAAGCCTAAAAACTCCAGGTAAAATTGAATTCATTTAAAAATAAATATAAAAATCCAACCAAAAAAAGGAAACAGGATTCCTATAATCCTCATGCTTGGTTTTTTCCGTTCACATTCTTCATCTTCATTCTCTCTCTCTCTTTCATCTTTCTCTCTCATCGCACCAAACCACACCGGCTTCCTCCCTTCATCTCCTTGCTTTCTTATTTGTGGAACCATTTTTGTCTCTTCCTCTCTGATCTTCCATAGGCTCTTCCCCTGTTGCTTTCGCAACCCGTTTCGCGAAAAAGTTCATTTTTTTGGCCCCTTTTGGGGTTCCTATACGTCAAGGATTCTGTTTTTATTGGGTCAATGGGGTCATATTTTTCTAAAATTGCGGCCTCAATTCTTGCTTTCTTGGGGTGATTGATTTCGGGTGAAGGAATGTAGTTGGAGGAGGCGGTGTTGTGTTCTTGTAACAATTTCATCCTCGTTAAAAGGGGTGGTGTAAATTTCTTCAATTTGATTCGGTTTTTGTGTACCCTTTTGTCCCGGAAACCCTGAATTGGTACTAATTTGACTTGGCTGCGAAATCTCATTGGATTTGGGTGGGTATTTGAAGAAAGTTAGGATATTTTTTTTGACTCAGGTGAATCTGTGGGTGTGGGGTGTATCTTTTCCTCTCTGTTTGGGATTGTCACAATCACTCTGAATTGGGGACAAATCTGAGCAGAATAAAAGATCATTGCAGCTGCTGCTGGTTGGAGGTGTGTTGAAGGTCGTTTCATTATGGAGCATGTGATTGGTGGCAAGTTTAAATTGGGAAGGAAAATTGGGAGTGGGTCTTTTGGGGAACTCTATTTAGGTATGCTCATGTTTCTTTTCCCTTTTTGTTTTGTTTTTATGCTTTTTGTTGTATCGTTTTGCGTTTTTGTTGCTGTAAAAAATGTTAAAGTTATATTCTGTCTTATGTTAGGGGTTAATATACAAACTGGAGAGGAGGTGGCTGTTAAGCTGGTATGTTAATTTCTTCAAGCTTTTGACCCTTTTTCTGTCTGGATGGGCCACACTTTTTTTTATATTGAAATCTTTCATGAATTTCTGGAGATCGCTTAATATATTTGTGTTTTTCTTTCTGGTGGTTCAGATTGTATTTATACTATATCATCTTAAATATGCATAATGATGTTAATCATCACCTTGTTTTAATCTGGTTTACTTCTGCGTTCGAAACTACATCATTCTCTATGGGGTCCTTTGTTATTCTATGCAGTAGACATTGTCACTTTGGATGTGAAATGTCCTGAATTTTTTGTTGATGATGCTACGGGAGTTCCAACAACCAACAGCGATAGATGGAATTTGACATGAGTCACATTTATGATTGAAGTAAATAATAAAAGAAATGTCATGTCTTGCTGTTCGTCTCTTGCTGTTGGGTGTTAACTTTTGAACAATAAGTGGATGATCTGTTCTTATGCTTGAAGTGACTTGTGGAGTGTCATATTGTGTTCTTTGTACTTTGTCTTGCAGCTGCGGGATACTCACTTTGCTTCATATTTTTACAACATAGTTTATACTGGACTCCTCTTCATATTTTACTGGTTTAGGAGATTATTTTTTTGTTACTAATTACTCATGATATTCTACATTTCAATTTTCTAACAATGTCATCTTGTTCTCTCAAAAAATTCCAGGAGCCTGTTAAGACCAGGCATCCACAGCTTCACTATGAGTCAAAATTGTATATGCTTCTTCAAGGAGGAAGTAAGTCTACATTGCCCTTTCTTTTTAATATCTAGGATACTAAAAGAATTATCTAATTAAATGTATGTTAATATTTATATTTATTTATATGATATACATATTTCTTGCTGTTTTCTTTAATTCTGGTGATACGATTGGTGCACTGGATCTTCTTCTAGTCTTGAAATGAAATCAGAACTATTAGTCTCAAACCTTTCCTTCTATACAAAATAATGAAAATAAATGTTAGGAAACAATCAACATTTTATGTTTGAGTAATTGAATATGCCATTTCCTTTATGAAGCGGGGATTCCCCACCTCAGGTGGTTTGGAATTGAGGGAGACTACAATGTCATGGTTATTGACCTTCTTGGACCAAGTCTGGAAGATTTATTCAATTATTGTAACCGGAAGTTCTCACTGAAGACAGTGTTAATGCTTGCTGATCAGTTGGTAAGTCTGTATGGCAAATTTTTTCCCCCAAGAAGGCACTTTAAAATGTTATACTAATGTGTTATTTGATTAATGTTTTTATTTTTATTTTCAGATTAACAGAGTTGAATATATGCATTCAAGAGGTTTCCTTCACCGTGACATTAAGCCCGACAATTTCTTAATGGGTCTAGGACGGAAAGCAAATCAAGTATGTTATTGTTGAAAATAATTTCTTTCGATTTTTGTTTGCTTATTTTTTTCTCTTTCTTCTCTATTCCCTTATCTAATGTTGAAGCAGTATATCTAATTTGTAAAGTTTAATGAAGAGGAATAGAATAACCTAAACAACCTACATTCCTACATATGATTTTCATTGGCCTAGAAAAAGTTTATGATAGGGTAAAAACAAGTCTTGTGGAAGACTTTGGCTTAGAGAAGAGTTTGTTGAATCGTGTTTCGTATGTCTGATTTGAGCTATCAAGGATATGTACGATGAGTGTTAAAACTGGTGTCCGAAGTTCAAAACATGGCTGGGTCATTTTTGAGCTGTAATGTTTATGCCTTGTTATTGAAAGTTCTTGTTGAGCATATCCAAGGGCCAATGCCTCAATATATGCCTTGTTATTGAAAGCTCTTGTTGAGCGCATCCAAGAGCCAATGCCTCAATATGTTTTTTTGTAGATGATATAGTCATAGTGAAATGATGTTTAATAAATTGAAATTGTGTGTAGAAAGAAGTAATGGTAAACTCAAGTTGTTGGGAGAATCTTTAGAAAGACATGGTTTATGATTAATGACTCATTTGTTATAGCTTCTTTTTTTGTAAAAGAGTGACATCTTCGTAAAAATTAATTACTTATTTTAGTTTCAGGTGTTTGTGTAAGCTTTTAAAAGTATTAACAAAAGTTGAAAAGAATATTAAATATGATTTAAATCAGAAACTGCTTTGAATAGCTTCTTGTAAAATCAACTGCAGCTTTTAAAGAAATCTTATTCTTATGATTGTAAACAAAATAAATTAGATTTTCTTTTTTCAAAATCTCTAAAAAGTAATCTAGAATATTTTTTTACAACAATCGCTTCTTTTCTAATCTTAAACAAACTGGCCTTAATAAAAGTGAAGTGGAGTAAAGAGAAGTGCATGTTAAGCAAGAGGTGCATAATCATCTATCGTACAAAGTGAAAAAGAAAGAGAGGAAGCTCCAGAAGTAAATCACAGGGTTCATGTGGGGTGGATGAAACGGAGAAATGTTTCAGTTGTTATTTCTGATTGAAAGGTGTCTCAAGCTCAAAAGGAAAATTTGCAGCACAGTCTACATTTGGTAATAAAGTGCCAACAAAAGAACGATTCAAGAAAATATATAAGATTATGAATATTACGTTGGAGAAAGTAGGAGGAGCACCTACTGGGGAAAACATAATCAAATCTTGCGGTTTGGCCATATGTGGAGTTGAACAGGAACCCCGCTAAAAATAGTTTATCAGGTGGTTGACGGATTGATAGAGGCATAAGATGACCAAGAAAATACAGAAGCCATTAACAAAATGATCTAAATAGCCTTTTGGAAGACTTGGTTTTTGACTGAATATAATGACATCAACTGACATAATATGTTCTTGTCACTGTTTAGAATTGGATTCCCATGTTTATCCTTAGTTGGTCAAGGATATTCTTGCTTCTTCTATGTCCTTAACTAAACAAATTTTGCATGTGAATTTGTCTTATTTTCTTGCCACATCTACAATTCTATGTGGCTTTGTTCGTAATACATCCTATTTTTAACTTAGTTACACGTTCAAATTTCAGTTTTTTTAATTATACGTTCTTCTGTTTCTCATTTCAGGTGTATGCCATTGATTATGGCCTTGCAAAAAAATATAGGGATCTTCAGACTCATAGGCACATACCATACAGGTTGGTTCCGTGTCATTATTTAAGGAGGGTGTAATATTTAGTCAAACATCAACACTTAGGCAAACCTAGCCTATATTAATAATTGCACTGGTCTTCCCCTCTTTGTTTCTATGCATTTGATCACTTTACTAGGCTGTTACGCATTTCTGCTGTTTTCTAGTGGAAACTCTGCACTTAAATGAAAGTGTTACATGTGTACCTTAATAATACTAATTATTATTATTCATCGAACTTGCTCCAGAAAATTCCCACTGGTAGAATAATATTGTGATACCCACCCAAACTAAACTCACAGCATTGGAGTTCCGTTTGAAATATATCATCCTTGATCTCAATCAGTTTTTCTAATAATTGTATAAATTTTCCTTGTATAGGGAAAACAAGAACCTTACAGGTACAGCACGCTATGCAAGTGTCAATACTCATCTTGGAATTGGTGAGTAATATTTTGTGCTGATTTTTTTTTCAGTTAGTGGTAGATCATTACATTATTGTTGGACTTGAATGTTTTGTAATTAAGCTAAGTGTATTTATTTAACTGGTAGAACAAAGCAGAAGGGATGATCTGGAATCTCTTGGTTATGTGCTCATGTATTTCTTAAGAGGAAGGTTAGATCATTGAGAAATGCTTCTACTTTTTGACTTTTGGAGGTTTGATGTTATTCATAATTTTCTTACCATCAAATTTCTTTCTTACGTTTTCCTTTTTCAGTCTTCCCTGGCAGGGACTTAAAGCTGGCACCAAAAAACAAAAATATGATAAAATCAGTGAGACAAAGGTGTCCACTCCCATAGAGGTATTACTAACTGAATCTGTCAGGTTATCGGGAGAAAGTAACACTGGATCTTGACTTGATACTATGTTAGGTTAGATATTCTGATGCCATTGAGGCTAATAGGAAAGGCCAGGCTTGAAGCCAGCTTCACAATAGTTTGCACATTTTGAACAAAGTATTCTATTTCTATTAAATACTTAGATGATCAAATGCTCTCAGGTTGATGTCCACTTTTGGATTCTTAACCCTATATTACTCCTTGCATTAAACAGTAGGCACTTGCATAACCTGTAAATATTCCTATTCTGTCTCCATTTTTTGATGTTATTGATCCTGTTGAATAACGTGTTTGTATAAACAGGTGCTTTGCAAATCTTATCCCTCTGAATTTGTATCATACTTCCACTATTGCCGATCATTGCGATTTGAGGACAAACCAGATTATTCGTATCTAAAGAGACTTTTCCGAGACCTGTTTATTAGAGAAGGTATGTCCCCAAAATGCTGGGACTATGAATGCTGTACGTTTTACTGGAACTTATTAGTGTATTTAGTGGTTGTAAATTGATCTCGTCATCGTTTATATATAGGCTATCAGTTTGACTACATTTTTGACTGGACTATGTTAAAGTATCCACAGATCAGTAGCAGCTCAAGAGGACGGGTTAGTACGTTTGTGTTTGCAAATTTTGGTTATGTTTTTCTGTTGTTGATCACTTACTGTTGTTGTAATAGCAGCATGGCACTGGCAAGGCAGCTATGCAAGCAAGTCCACATGTACAAAAGCCAGAAAAAATCTCAGGTTCATTCTCTTTCAGCTCAATAAGATACAGAAGTTTGAGTACTAATGAGCCTGAACTTGGGTGGCAAACATTTAAATTTAATATATGCTGTGGCTGAAAATAGTTATATGAAAGCAGTCAGCTATAATTATCCTTTTAGTTCAATGTTCTGAAATTCCATTTTGTATTATTTTCGTCATTCAATTTCTTTCAGTTGGGAAGGACATTCGAGAGAAATTCTCTGGTGCAGTTGAAGCATTCTCCAGGAGGAATCATGCAGGTTCAAGTCCTCATGTTGATCACGTCAAACAGAGGAGTTTTGAAGATGTACCGGTGCAAAAGGATTTGGTAATATTGTTTATCTAACAATAATATATTAACCACCATTTGATGCTTTTCGTATCAGAACATTAGGCCATGGTTTGACAACTTTTTTTCACTTCCTGTTTCCACTTTAAATTATTACAATTATTAAAAAACTTATTTTCAATCTTCTTCCTAAAACTTGTGCAGAATATGATGAGAATACTAAAATATTGTTTTTCACTATTTCTGTACAAATATTTGAAAATAGGAAACTAAGTAAAATTGTGTCACTTATTTTGTAATTATCATTTAAAACAATAAATGAAAATGGAAACATTTTCTCAAACCAAAGAGACCCTCTTATTTTCTAGATATCTGGTTTGTCTATGTTGCATGTTTTGTCATTTCTATTGAGGGTTTACAGTTTAGACTTTGAAGTACTTCTGCCATGAAGAAATGGAGGAAAGGAACCAATTAAAAGAGAGAATGAATTAGCTTCTTCTTTTTCTCATAATGGATGGGGTGATTTTAAGTTTCAACTTTATGTTTCAATTTTGTACATGGCTTAGTTATCCTTGCTCTTAACTGAAGATTTATTTGAAACTAGCAAGTATGCCGTGTACATATTTTAATTTAATCAGTCCTGTGATTAACTATGTTATTTGTATATGTTTAACACTTTACTTTGTATTGACAGCACTGTAGCCAGCACAATACTGGTCGATATGGCAGCAGTTCTAGAAGAGCCATGATCACATCAAACAAGCCACTTTCCTCAGGTGACCACACTGGCAGGCCAACCATAGCTGGAAGCCGTCAATCTGGTGCTCATAGAGTTCAACCGGCCTACGACACCAAACAATCAAATTATGCACGCGGTTCCTCTGCCAGAGGCCACCGTGATGATCCTCTCAGGAGCTTTGAGCTCCTCAACATCAGGAAGTAACTAAGTGAAGGACTTCCATTTCTGTATCTGACAAACCTGAGATGCAAGAACAGTCTCAAACACTATGGAAAGAAACCAAAGAATTGAGGTCATAATGGGATGATCTCCTTGTAGCAGTTTTGGACAAAGGTGGACCTTTTTCTACGTCCACAATTGCTTCAGAAGGTTTCTGAGCCACTGTAACGTCCAGAAGAGAATTCAACTAAGATTCTTTCTTATAATATTTAATTACTGTACTAGATGAGACCTGAGTTCTAGTAAGTTCTACGATACGCCATGTTATTGTTTCTTAACAATGAGCTCCAACGCTGCCTCTATGTTACATATTAACACTGCCCTTAAGAATGGAATTTATTCACGACCTAACAATCACCAAATACGTGAATTTCTGTTCTTAACATCAATCATTTTCTCTTCTGTCTTCACTACTTTCAAACTTATTCTTAAATTAATTATTTTCTTTTTCTTGTTCAAAGTAATGTATTTTTATAAAATTATTTTAGTTAAATGACTTCAACAATGATATATTTATTATTTTTCTTAATATGTGTATAATAACCTGAATGTGCAATCACGGAAAGAGTAATTTGAAGATTCTAGACATAAAAATATAAGTTTATAAATAACTTTTATTTTTTATTTTTAAAGTCAATTATATTGTAAAAGATTAAGAATATGTTTTAATTATTTTTCACTGCAAATATTTTAACCAAATATTCTGTTATAAATATTTTCGCCACTTTTAAGGAATTTAATTTACTTATATTTATACACACCTTTTAAAGTAAATATACATTTTTTTAAGTTGTAGAAAGTGATGAGAAGATCTTGAAAGAAAAAAATTGTAACATTTAATTCCTTTTAGGTTAATATTTTTTATGTTGTATTATTAATTATTTGTTGGTATCTTAATAAATTTATACTTAATTCAATCTTATAAAATTAATTTGTAAAATAAAGATTATACTTATATATAATCTTATTTTTAATTAATGTCAAATCTCTAACACAACATTTATATAAAGAATGAACATCTTAAATATGAAATCAAATATTTTTAATATAGTATGCAAAAATTTTTAAAAAAATAGAAAAGTTAATTTTGTAATTTACTATCAAAAAATATGAAAAGATCTTTATAAATTATTTTTGAAATTAAATTTAAATTCGAGAGCCAGTTATATATAACAACGATATCAACATTCTACCACATCCATGGTAAGGCACTTTTTTATTAAATGTGTAAAATTGATGTGATCTTAAAAATATTTGTTTTACTCCTAAACTATGCGAAATAAATTGTTTATTAATTATTACCTTTAGAAACTTGAAATACTTAGAAAATATTTTATTTGGGTCTAACGTATATTAACCTTTTTTATGTATTTTCATTTTTTATAATTCCTTTTATAAAAAAAAATTATAGGATTTGACATTTTTTTTGCAATTTTATTTTTTAATAAAGTTTTATACTTTTTTTTATAATTCACGTTTTTTTTTATGAGATAGTACGAGAAATTATACTTACAATTCTCTTATACAACACAATTTCTTTATATAACAAGTATAGATAAAATAAACTATACATTATATATTTATATTATGAGCTTTTTGCATGAATTTTACTTTAATAAATATTAAATTTATGTAAAATTTATTTTATCTCAATCTTCTTTTCAAGTAATTAATATTGGATATAAGATGACATATGTATTCAAATAATTATTTTTTAAACTTTATTGCATTTAAATTATTTCTAACTTTTAAGATATAAAATTTAACATGATATATATATATATATATATATATGTGTGTGTGAGAGAGAGATAGGCCGTGTATAAGAACATATACATGATCATACATATATCTAGAAAATTATTGAAAATATAAAGATAGTATAAACATATTATTATATTAAAAATAGAACAAAATTTTATGAAAACATTTGTTATTTATTATTATATGGATAAAAACTTTAATTACCCAACAAAAGACCTAATGTAAAAACAATAATTTTTCAAAATCATTTTATATAAAATTTTCATTTATCAGATAAGTGTGAGATGAAAGGAATTTTGTAGAAAATATATTCCTATCCATTCACTATAAGAAATTTTCACTCCAAAATTGCATCAATGGAAACATGGGACATCCCAATTATTGTATCCAAATAGGAATCTAAATAGATTGAATTATTATTATTATTATTATTATGATGGTTATTGTTGTGGTTTAGACGTGATTACAAAAAATTCAATTGTATTATAAAATTCAACCACTGATGACACGATTAACAATACACCAAGTCTTTATCAAACAACACATCCTTTTAAACTATAAGAGCTTTGCACACCAATAGGTTATTGAAGTAGAAATCAATGTTTTTTTAAAAAAAAAAAAAAAACTTAAATGCTAAATCGAAATTTTTTCAAAGTCTCAAATGAAATTCTATACCTTACACCGCCACAGGTTGTCCAAATGGAACTTAATTTTTTAACTAAAGAACTTAATCTTAATTATTAAATGTTAGGTAAGATTTTATACCCAATAATGTAACAGTAAACATATGATTCTAACATTTTTCCTAACAAAATAACTAATATGTTAAATGAGATTTTTTAAGGAACTTAATTGAAAAAAATATATTAAAAAAACAATCAAGTAGGTCTTAATCTTTTATGAACCAAATTGATTTTCAATTCTTAAATTCACATCAACACAATTTTATTTTATTTTTTATTTAAAACTGGTTGAAGTAGGCACATTGAAATAATATTACTCAATACTGGCCTTTAAAACCTGTTTATATTTAATGTGATTTTTTACATCAGACAATTTACATGTTAATTTAAGTTTTATTCTCCTAAAACATATAGATAATTACATATTAAAAATTTGACATTCATCTCATTTTGTTTAAATATCTGCCATTCGAAATATGCTTAAAGTCATACACCCAAGTCACTGTTTTCAATCCAACATATAAACTATCTTCAACTTCCGACACAAATTTTCATTTATGATCCCTATTGAATATAATAAAAACATGAACTAGATATATGTTTAAATTTTTGCCAAAAACCAAGATCACAATTACATTTCTAAATTTTTAATGGTGGCTTAAATAAAGAGAAAATATCAAAATCTGACTTTGAAATTATAAACTTATTGTTTTTGTTATTTTTACATGAAAAACCTAATTAAGAAAATTAATGTATTAAACATTTTTTATTTAAACAATTCAGAACAAACATTTTATAGATCAATGCATGTTGCAGATTTACCGCGAATTAACATGACATTTATGTTTCTTTTAAAGAAACATAAACAATACCAATGTCTTTTGATACAGTTACTTTTCAGTTGAATCGTAGTTCAAACTCCAATTCAATTCCAGTTCAAATCTGAATTTGATTGGATATTTTAACGAAAAACAAAAACCAAATTAGTGAAAATCTTTCCCTTTTGTAATGATGGTTAAAGGGTCCATGAAAAATTGAAAATAATCCGTGGAACAGAAATGCTCCAAATATACCTTGATATTAATGAATTTGTTGTGTTAACACAAAGGTCAAAATGTCAGAATAAATAACCGTTGAAAACAGAGTATGCACATATATATAGTTCTTCTCTTCCTTTCCTCATCAACGATCATTGGTCATTCGCCGAATTATCCTATTCAACACTCATTGCCTTCCATCTTTCTCTCTCCTTCCTTTCCTGCGACACATTCCTCCCACAACCTTCACCTTGTCGCGTTAACAGATCACTTTCCAAATCTCGCCAAGGTACTCCCTTTTCCTCGCCCCAGATTTTGTGTTTGCGACACAAACGTTTTCCCAACTGGGTTTTTCACAAGCTGCTTTA
>Ga0209700_108668_pt1 | contig 12765 bp, 3 predicted proteins | sample SiratroredBW_FD_187528 | JGI IMG/M metagenome (GOLD analysis project Ga0209700, IMG submission 187528) | Root nodule microbial communities of legume samples collected from California, USA - Siratro red BW (SPAdes) (version 2) | ecosystem: Host-associated > Plants > Roots > Nodule | place: USA... | reverse complement strand
ATTAACAAATGCACATCATGCTAAGTTGAATCATACTTGCTTCAACCACATTCCTAAGTTCTAGACCAAGCTTCAAATCTTCATGAATCTTCATGCTTTCCACATAAGATCATAGGTCTTGAACTTTTTCACACATGGTTGGCTTCATCAAATTACTGCAGCAGTCCACTGGTGCTAACATTACATATTTTTTAAAACCAATAATTTAGTTTCCAAAAAAAGATATTAAAGTTTAGATTATTAATTTAATAATTTTAATAACTAAATGGTATAAGTTATAAAATTATTTTTATTGAATTAATCATTATTAATGTCTTATCATTATAATGTATATACTTGAATATATCCATAATATTAAGTTTAATATGAAACTTTTAAAGTTAATCGAATAAAGTTTATTTTATACTAATTTTTCAAAAGGATGTTAAATAATATATCCATACATTTTGAGTAAAATATTATTTCATAATTTATACTAATTTTTCAAAAAGGATGTTAAATAATACATCTATGTATTTTTAAATAAAAAAAATTATTTCATATTTTTATACTAATTTTTAAGAAAGGTGTTAATATATTAATACATGTTTTAAAAAATATTATTTCATAATTTTTTTGTTTTTTTAAGATTGACTTGTACCTATTCTTTTGAAGTAAATAATTAGTTAATAATAAAAATTTTCAAACACATAAATCAGATGGTGGGTCCCCTATAGTTGCTTATATAAGTTTAACCTAATTCCCTATCACTTCATATTTCTGCGCTCCTTTGCTTTTTTTATCTTTCTCACTTTCATATTTCTTATTTTTCTTATTTGATATGTCGGAGAAGAAGGCTGTAAATATAGGTTAATCTTTTCGGTTTTTACATTCTTTCAACCACCATGTAAAATGATTGAGCGAGTAGTGTAAGAAAAAAATCTTTTGCAAGTTTCTGATATAGTCTAAATTAGTTGCTATTTTGATTTTTTTAATAAGATACTGTTCTTTCTTATTTATTTTTAGATATAGAAAATCATTTGCAGACAGGTAAGAAAAAGAGAAGCATCATTGCGAGAAATACCATTAGTGTTTTAACATTGAGTGAGTAGAAGAAATTTAAGAATGCAGTGTATTGAAATCTTCTGCAAGTTCTTATTAGTTGCTATTTTTATTTCTTTAATAAGCCATTATTCTTTCTTATTTATTTTTAGATATAGAAAATCATTTTATATGTTATTATCTCTTCTATAATCATATATAATGTGATTTTGCAGAGAGGTAAGAAGAGAAGCATCATTGTGAGAAATACCATTGCCGAGGAAATAACAACACTAATGGTATTATTGTTATTTATTCATTAAAGTTATTTTTAATATTGTTTTCTTTTACAAAGAATTCATTATTGTATATAAAAACATGAATGTGTTGGATGCCATGTTTTACAAAAGTTATAAATAACCTGTTCTTCATCTCACATTATCTCACATGGATTGATGAGATTTGATAACTGTTTTATTATATTTAATAGTTTTTCCTGATATTAATAATCTATAATCTGTTGTTACAAATATGACTATTTATACTTACATGTATTTTTACATATATTGATTTGATTTTATTATTAACTAAATACATTTAAGATTTAATGTTAAATTTATCAGAACAGTCTCCTAAGTACTAGTTTCTGCAATACATAAAAGCCTTCTCATCCCTTCTTAGTTACTATAAATATGTTAAACTTTATTTCTTAAAAGGTTTTGTAGTAATAAAATAAAGACAAAGTAACATAAATAGTCTAATAAACTCATATTATAAGTTTAATAATAAACTGATATTACTTTCAATCAGATATAAATAATTCTAAATAACTTTTGTTTTTGTTTCATGTTTATATGTTTCATTGTATTTGTTAATTAAGTTCTATCCGTGCAGTTTTGCGCATGATATTAATTATTATGAAAATTGTGTTTCTTTATATTCTATGACACTAAGCAAAAAATTAGTAAAATGAAAAAAAAATATATAAAATAAAATATCATTAACTTATAAACATGATAGACATATATCTTAAAATAAAATAGAAAACACATTAGAAATTTAATAAAAAAATACATAAAAGTCATATAATCAATTTATATTTAGCAAAACGTTTAGTTGTTTTTTCATATATTTCAAAAATGATATGATTTGTTTTTTTTTTTTCGTATTTACAGATAAAGCCAATGATTCAAATTATACGTGAGATTAATGTTTATTTTAATCAACCACGCATTATATATTTTCAATCTTCACATTAACAAATTTAAAATAATTTGTTTCAGATAGTTATTTACTCTGAGGTATTCATGAATTTTAGTGAACGATCATATATGGTTTAAGTTATATTTTCTTTTTAGTAAAAAGAATAAGATTGACGTGTAGAGCAAAGGACTTTGCCGTATTAGAACAGTTTTTTAATTATAATGTCATCAAAATATATATATATATATATATATACTTGTTAGTGAATAATTTCTTGACAATGTCACTATGGAAAGCTATTATAAATTTGTAGATAACTTTTAATAACAAATCATACATCATTCAATTTTATTATAATCTAAGGATTTTTTTATAATTATGTGAAGATTGAAGATGATAATGATATTTGTGATCATGACAGCAAATATGATAATACAACAACTAATATTACTTTGGAGTACATTAAAAACAATTAAACAAGTTGTTTAAATATATAGAGTTTATGAGTTTTATGTATTTTTTTATTAAATTTGTAGTGTTTTTTTTATTATTTAAAGACATATATGTGTTGTGTCCTAAGTTATTATTTTTCGTATTTTCTTCTTGTTTAACTAATTTGTTGTTTGTTGTGAAACATTGAAACATACCACAATGAAACTTTAAAATTATTTGTATGATTGAAAGTAATATTGGTTTATTATTAAATTTAGACTTTTTTTCACCATACTTATTTATCCTTTTTTATTTATTTTATTATTACAAACTTTTATGTTGAATATAATATATAATGAAATAAATGATTATTATTTTTAACAAATTATAAAATTTATAAGAAACAAAATTTTACAAATTCATAGTAACTAAAAATAGTCGATGAGGTAAGTTTGTGTATTTCAAAAATTAATATCTTCAAAACCGCTATAATATATTGGAAAATTATACTTTAACGTTGTTGTTCATGAATTATATTTATTTAATCGTTCATTTTATTTAATAAAATATTATATCATAATAAAATTATTATTTATTTTAATATCTGATTTACTCTATACATTGTCAAATTATCAGTACTCTAATATATTAGAATACTTTTAGAATACTCATACTTTGATACTGAATATAGTAAATTACAGTCCTTGATACTGAAATAAATTTATTATTATATAATATTTAATTAAAAAAAACTAATATGAGTTGTTTTCTTGCTATAATCACGGATAATTCCAATGATTCGAACTATACGTGAGATTCATATCTTTTTTTAATCAACCCATATTAGATTTCATCATTTTCAATATTCACATGAAGAAATTTAAAATAAATTGTTTCAAAACTGAGATTGTCATGTAGTTATTTACTTAGAAGGTATTCACAAATTTTAACGACAAATATTGATGATATTAATATGGAGAATAAAGAGCTTTGCCATATTAGAATATTCATATTTTGATATATTAGAATACTCATATTTTTGTATTGGACACAATAAAATACAATCACTTATACTAAAATAAATTATTATTTTATTATTATATAATATTTTACTAAAAAATACATGAATGTAATATATTTATTATTATATAATATATTACATTACAGGGAAAAGACTACTATCCCAATTCCATCCTCTTGATGACCTGATTTGAGGGTAAAAGTAGTATTTAAGTCATGAATTAAAATATTTGAAATTTACTCAGATCTCAATTCCATTCATTTTCACCTTCACTCTCTTAAATTCAGTAAAAAATAACTCACATTTTCTGAATCAAAATTCTCACTGCATATTATTATACAGTTTCTTAGTTCATCTAATAACTCATTATTATAAATTCTCACTGCATATTATTATACAGTTTCTTAGTTCATCTAATAACTCATTATTATATAGTTTTGAACAGCCATAGACATTCAGATATTCAATAAAGTAATGGGTAAGCTTACTCAGATGTTCAATATGGTAATGGATAAGCTTATTAGGTTTTTGGAGTTTTCCAAATTAAAGTAGTAAGCTTTCTCATAAGACTGATTGATGGATTGATTTTTTCGGAGCTGTATGTATCTTCGAAGTTCTAGCGTTTTAAGATTTAGAGCCTATGCAAGATCTGGCATCTCAACTACTTTTTTTGAGTTTGAAAGATCCAAATACTTCAAATTGTGCAATGTAAATAAAAGTCAACATTAATAATGATATTTAGGTTTTCTTTAATTAATTAAAGAAAATGTCATCTCCAATTGATTTAAAGTTTACAAAGAGTATTGTCATTATCACAACCAAGTGGGATGATCAAGAAATGTCAAAATGACAATGAGGACAGTTGACCAAAACTCCACTTTTAAAGAAAGACAGAGTCGTGGTGACAAAATTGACAGTTGGTCTGTGAAAAAGAGGGTGTCACGGCAACACATGAGAAACGACACTTGTTCTGTGAGAGAGATGAAGTCGCGGTAAAAGACGAGAAACGACACTTTTTTTGTGTGAAAGAGCGATTTTCGGTAACAATAATAAATGAACTTCAAATTTACAATTCTAAATTGAATTATAAATACTCCCTACCACGCTGAACTTCATTCATTGCCATGTGTTTTTTTTTCTATCTCACCTTCACGTGTAGTTGTCATCTGGGTATTACGACTTGTGGCGGTGTCAACATATCAATACTCTTATTAATTATTAAGTTCTGATATATTGACACCGCCTGTCATTATACCCAAATGACAATTACACGTGACAGTGAGATGAAAAAGAAAAACACTTGGTAGTGAAGTCCAACATGACAAAGACCATTTGAAATGCTATTTTTGTCACGGGGACTCCATGGACCTTTTTGTGTGGGACTCCAGTGATATATGATCTGGTTTATTAATTAATATTTATTTTTAAACAAATTAACATCTAAACATGGTGCTCAACTAGGTTATTAGCTCAACGCTGTTACAAAAGAATAAATGTTGTATTACTGATTTTCCTATCAACACTCGTCAAGAAGTAATTACATTAAAATTGGTAATGAAAATGTTTCTAGGAAGAAAAGTAACAATTTTGGTGTCTCTCAGCACAGTAGTAAAAGCTGCTGTATTTTATAATAAATAATCACCTTTATAGGGACAACAACTTTATATATATTATGAGAGTTTTTGATTGGTACAACGTTGAATCTTGAATCCGTTTACATATGGCAAACATGCACAGTAAAAATTCAAATTCAGTGTCAGGTTGAGTAGATGATGCATGGAAGCAAGTGTTGCGCCTTTTTAAGGTGATGCTCCTCTTGCATCACATTACAAGAGGGGCATTACATTACAAGAGGGTAGGTGATTTTTGCTGTTAAAAAAAAAAAGAACAAAACAAGAGGGTAGGTGACACTAAAAATCACTATTAAAAAAATCATTAATAGTGATCAAAAGATCGGTCAAACAGTGACCGATTTAGTAACCAAATATTTTAGTCTCTATTTTGCTGATCGCTACAATTAATTCCATTAACATGATGTGAATATGTATATCACAGATGATTAGTTGAAAGAAAGAATTTTGTTTGGATTGTGTGCTTCATTTACAAGTTATGTTAAAGCTTATTTTAATCAGTAAAAAATAAATAAAATTTTATTTACATTTCCCTCAAATATTTTATTTAATTTTATTTATTTTTGCTGTTAAAAAAAAATGAAATTGTGATATTTTTTGCTCATATCAAAATGTGAGGTAATGGAATGGATTAGAATAGTTTTGTTGTTATAACGCTTATATAATTTTAATTATAACGCTTATATAATTGAATATTGCTTTTATTTTATGATTATATGTTTGATTTTATTTGTCAATTTTTTTTTTCAGATCGACGTAAGATGCTATATCCATATGATATTGATCATCACGAAAATTGTTTGTTTAACTCCACCACGATAAGCAACAAATTAATCAAATAAAAATAAAATATCATCAACTTAGCTCAAAACAAAAATATACTGAAACTGAAAAAAAAAGACATACTAAAAATTGAATGAATACATAAATCAACCGTGTATGATTTTCCATCAAGAAACAATGAATAAATTGAGAATTGTTTGTTTGAGAACAGACAAATGACATATAATTATTCACCTCAAAATATTTATTAACTTCACTAACAAATACCGATGACATCAGCTCATCCGTGATAATATCACCGTTGTAGTGAACCAAAGCCACAATAGATGAAAAATTCATTCTCTACAATGAAACCTCTGCAAAAATTAATTATATGTTTAGTGCATAAGTACTTGCTGAAAACCTATATTAGAGTTACAAAAACAACATTAACTTACATTATTATCCTACAATGTTGAATTCCAATCAATTGTGCAGGGGAAGATTCCGGAACACTAATTTGACTCATGCATACATTTTTTTTTTATAAAATAACATATATTAATAAAATTACAAACAATACCTAATAGCAGTCACAAACAAAAAAAAATGTAATTACTGATACAAAGTAAATCATTCAATTTGCAATAGTGATGTAGCAAAAGTTAGCACCCAAAACAAAGAAAACTTTTTAAAGAGGAAGAAAGAAGAGAAAGTGATGTCATCAATGTAGAATATAACTGATTTTGCCAGCAACATATATCAGCTCAAGTGAATGATAACCTACAAATATATATCGTTGGTCCATTATATTGCACTTATGGTAACATTTTTGGGCCATCAGATATATATATATATCAGATTATTGGTTACATGCATGCCTTTTGTTGGTAAAATAACATTTATTTAGTAATAACCATCACTGAAATTTTTTTTTAAATTGAATAATTAAATATAAACAAAGGCATCAATGTAGGGAAGGGAATCGCATCAAGGGTTTGCACTTGAGCTACCAATGAGCAGCAGCACAGCAAGTATTTTTCAAAATAAAAGGAAGAGGTATTTACGAAAGTAAGAGAAGCAGAAACTAAATCCATATGAAATAAATTCAAACATATCTAGAATTGAAGAGCAAACCTCTAGGATTGAACTCAAGAAAATGTATATCTGCAAAGATGTTTGCTTTAGAGAAAATATGACTAACGGTGAAAATTGAAGTGTTTTGATTTTGTTATGTAAAGGTTTGATGCATTTATAATGCACCAATTACCCTTTATAATGCATTTATAATTCAAGGGATTCCAACGTCTGCTTTTAGGAGGCTGTCAGATAAGTTTTTATGCCTTCTTGGCATTTGGGATGCCATCCATGGAGGAATAATTACATTAATCTATTTAGAAAGTCAAACAAAAAAAAAGTTGGATGAAAATGTAAAACTAGAAATAATATTGATAAAAATTTGAAGTTAATTTTCATTTTATATAAACTTTGAATACCTACATGAGTTGGAATAATTCCTTCACTAATTTTGTGACTCTAACTTGTGCCTATGCTACTAACCATCTCAGGATTCTATGTTACCCATTATCCTATTTCTGCATTGACAAAATATTTTTTAGTGGTTGAGATAAGTAATACATCTGAGCAGCATTTAGTCTGTTGCCTCAGGTTGCATAAGTCCAACCATATTTAACCTTTTCATGGCTGCCATTTGTATCCAAAAACCATGAATCACTTTCTGTCATTATTTCTGCATAAGTCCAACCCTTTGCTTTGATTTTCGAAAAACGAAGAATTGGTTGAAACTAGAAAAGGACCATTTTTCTTAATTATTTCCAGAAGGCACAAAACGTCTCTGGGAGAGCAATGCATTTATGCTTTCTTGCATGCCAGTTTATCATATTGGAAAGCTGGACATCAGAAGAAGCCATAAAACAGAAATACATATAGTTGGATTCTCTATCTTATATTAACGCTTCAATTAATTCCCTATGTAAATATATATATATATATATATATATATATATATATATATGGATATATGGGATCTGCTCGTTATTAAGAACTAAAACAATATTATGAAAGCAAGAACTTCAACAGACGGGAGGAATGACTTGCATTACTATTGAATGAGATGCGGAAGTTACTTATAGCTTTACAGACTAAAAGAAAACAAACTACTCTTCTACGTTGTTCTTAGAAATATGGTAACAGACTTGACTAAATCAAATAGCGATAGATCCTAAAGACTAGAACTTTTATTCTAACAGAATAACAAACTAAGACTAAATCTTATCACTCGTAACATGCACATGACCTTTATTCTTTGTTCAAAATATTTATTTTTGGTTTTTTCGAATATTGTCTTCAAAAGAGCATATATGAGAAATGATGATGCATCTCTTAAAATGGAGTTTATATATTCAGTAAGGTTTGTTATTATAGGGATTAACCTTTTGTCCTCATCAAATACTTGTGTCTATTTTTATAATGGTATTTGATCAACCCAAGACTTTGATTGCGAGAACTCTCGTCACATTGTGGATAATTTTGTCATAATAAGTGTTTCATTGTGACATTGTTAAAAATTAAATGTAAATTTTGATGCATACAAATTAATAAATAAAGGAAAAAAAATACTTATATTGATTAGGTCGCTTCAATTCAGTGTTTTTGAACTTTTTATTGAAGTTTAAAGCAATATATCTTATGCAAAAAAAACTGAGAAAACCCATCTCCCTTCTAGGCAACATTTGGAGATTACAATATGAAATTATCGAGGTGCAGAAAGTCAATATAGAGGTGTAGAAAAAATCAGTCGACAGTAGGTTGGTATTTTGGATTGTTAGGCCTCAATTTTAAGCTCAATAACTTTCCTTACGTAAAATAATAATAATAATAATAATAATAATAATAATAATAATAATAATAATATTATTATTATTATTATTATTATTATTATTATTGCAATTGCTGTATTCCATCAATTTTTAAAATATAAGAAATGTCCATAACATTTTTATTTGATGCAGACCTCCATTATAGGAGGGATTTTGGTAGTTTTTTTTTTTACTAGAATGTAGCACGTTTGCAACATTTTTTAGCATGATTTTATTATATATATATATATATATATATATATATATATTAATTCTTTTAAATAAATACAGTAGTTTTAGTTAACATAATAAGAATAATAACAACAAAAGGATATTATTTTAATAAATATATATTAATTCTTCTAAAATAATTTTAAATTATTTTTCATATAAAATAATTTAATACTTGCATAATTACATATCATCTCAAATTTTTATTATATTATTTCATCTAAAATAATGAAGATATTACAGCAAGTTAAAAGATACTATCAGAATGACCCTTTAATACATTAATATACAGTGAAAAAATACAAATAAAATATAATTTTTTGTGGGTGTGGTATATTGGTGAGATGATGTGAATTATATATATATCTATATATATATATATATATATATATATATATATATATATATATATATATATATATATATATATATTATTGTATGATATTTTAAAACTAAGTAGTTCTGGTATATTATAATACGTCCTTTAGTAGACACGTGCATCTCGTGGTGTTTACTATTAATATATCTTGGTTTTAGGGTTGATTCCTTTATATGTCTTGACCTTTATAGGATTCTTAATTTAGTGTTAAAAATTTTCCTTTTTCAATGAAAATGCCTTGTGGTCTTACATGATTCAAATGTAATTCATTTCAATTCAAGTGTTTTGAAACTGTGTAAACAATAAACTAGAAACACGTTCACCATAAACATCTTCATTCATTTTGGAACCTTAAATAACTAATCCAACACTCGAAAGAAGTAGTGACGAGTAACTTTCCTTGTGTTTGAACACACGATACAGCTCCAGTTCTCAATGTTTACTTAAATTTTCATGTAAATAATATATGATCTAATTTATTAATTAATATTTATTTTTAAACAAATTAACATCGAAGCATTGATGTAGCATTGAGGTGCTCAGCTAGGTTATTAGCTCATACAAATCAATAAGTGTTGTATTACTGATTTTCCTACCTATCAACACTACTCATGAAGAAATAATTACATTAAAATTGTTAAAAAGAATGTTTCTCGGAAGAAAAGTAATAATTTTGGTGTCTGCAAGCTTATTAGTAAAATCTATATTTCATAATAATTAATCATCTTTTATAAGGAGAAACAATTTATATATATATATATATTATAGGAGAGTTTTTTATTGGTACAAAGTTGAATCCGTTTATATATGGCAAACATGCAGAGTGAAGACTCAAATTCACCATTTTCAAGATTTTATATGTAAATTTGTCAGATTGAGCAGATGATGCATGGAAGCAATTGTTGCACTTTTTTAAGGGTCTGCATATCATGCGTGGAGAGGGTTGGTAGCAGCAAAAACGTTGATTGGTGGATTCCTTTTATATGTCAGATCAAAGGCATGCATTGGGATATTTTTGATGACTAGGATAATTTTGATAATTTGGCTAGAAAAAAATTATGTATCATTTGCTAACTATAATAGGGTGATTTTTACCTCTTTCCTACCAACTTATGTAAAAGCATTTTGGATTCCAATGTCTGCGTTTTGTAGCTTTATTGTAGTAGCTTGGGATGCTCAACATAAATTTGCCTTTTATGTATGAAACGGTAGAAGTCTGAAAGGGAGTGATGAATTTGAATCTTAACCTTTGCATGTCTGGCATTTGTATTCAGTCTCCGTTACAGCAATTATAGCCTGAACGGTCAATGCATTGATACTTTGTTTTTTATGTATGAAACGTTAGAATCTTAACCTTTGCATGGCTGCCATTTGTATCCAAGAACCATGAATCACTTTCTGTCATTGCTTTGGTTTTCGAGAAAAAAAGAACTATTTCAATTAATATATAATATCAATATCAAGTATTCACTTTAATCTTTTAATTTACATTTTTCTACTTGGATTATTACTTAAATCATGTCTATATATATTGTTATTATTATTAATAAATTTATCAAATATACAAATACTATTGCAGACAATAAAAGTAACCAATAAATATTTATAAATACTTTTGTCCATTAAAAAAATACAGAGAGATATGATAACGTGATTCTCCATTAAAAGAAAGCACTGAATACATTGAAATTGTTTGCAATATATCTAAACCAGTTGACATAAAATACATTGTAGACATTTGAATTCTCCCACCCAACTTGTAAACCACAGAGTTAAACTTTGAACAAATTTACATTCCAACATTAGTACGTTAAAATACACTGATGTGTTAATCAATTTGAGAATTAATGCATTGGGCCACTTAACTATTTTCTCACTGAATCACTTCCATTTCTTCTTGTTTCATACCTTTGTTTTGAACCTTTCATCATCTCAGTGTCTAACCTGGGATCCTCATGAAACCTTTCTTCTTCCAACAACATTCCATTATCATCACGATAATATCTGTCCAAAAACAATTTATAATCATTCTCACTAATCTCATAATCATCCACATCAATCATCACCTTAGCACTCTCCATTTTCATTAAACAAGAACAGCCTAGTCCTTTCAGACACAAATACTTAATTCCTGAACATGCATAAAAGAGTGTGAAAAAAATGTGATACTCTATTTGATAATTAACTTTTTGGAGATTTATTATTTTACTTACTCATTTTGTATACTCTTGCTCACCTCATTACTATGTAAATCTATGAATAAAAATATGTCTTCTAAAAATATATATTCTTTTTTCTAAACCTTCTTATAGCTTTATATAACCAACATTATATTTGTTTTTTAATCATAACAATTGAATTTTGAATATTTAAAATACGGAAATTTACTTTTATTTTCTATAGTAAAGATATTAGTGTTGGTTTGAAAAGTTCATTTAATAAGCATATAATTCTAAATTCTTATATAATTCATCAAGTTTGTAAAGATGCCTACAAAATATATATTATAAAATTAGAATGAATTGAACTAAATAAACTATCATAAATTATTTTTCATATTAAGTTATATTAATTTAGCTTGCGTAAAATATTTACATCAAATTGTTTCAATTCAATAAATTAGTTGTGAGAAATTTGATTAATATTTTTTTTTTCAAAATTTATTCGTTTGTTTTAAAATATGATAAATAATAATATGGTGTAATGGAAAAGAGAAAAAATAGAGAAAAAATAAAAGAAATATTATGGAATAATTAACAATTAAGTATAAAATTTATAATTTTAAATAGAAATTTTTCTTTCTTTAATTACTTCTATCTTTTAACTTCAACCTAAGTATTTTTATATTAAACGAGTGTGAAACTAATAAATTTTATGTTTACTAATTTAAAAGTGTTGCAACACGATGGGAATAGTGATAGGATATTTTTAAATTTATAAAAATATTAAATATAGACTCACTGTAGCTTATTATAAAAAACTATGAAAAATTTAAAAAAGAAATGTGTGTGAACCATATACGAATTTGAGAGTCCGTTACGTGTGGAAAAGGTGTTAACACTTCACAACGTCAGTCAAAAGATGATACCTTTAATCAAATAAGAAAGATGAGTGTGGTTTTATAAAATGTTATTTTTTCCAAAAATAATAATAATACATATGCAAGTAAAGATAAATAAAAACAAAGAATATATATATATATATATA
>Ga0209700_108667_pt1 | contig 12772 bp, 8 predicted proteins | sample SiratroredBW_FD_187528 | JGI IMG/M metagenome (GOLD analysis project Ga0209700, IMG submission 187528) | Root nodule microbial communities of legume samples collected from California, USA - Siratro red BW (SPAdes) (version 2) | ecosystem: Host-associated > Plants > Roots > Nodule | place: USA... | reverse complement strand
GTTATACTTTTTTTATTATTATTTATTTATTTATTATTTTTTTCAGATTCTGTTGTTTTAATTTAGATATTTTTGTTATTTTTTTGTTATTTTCGTTTTTTTTTTTTTTTTTATTATTTTTTTTTTTTTTTTTTTTTTTTTCTTGTTATTTTTTTTTTTTTTTTATTATTAATTTATTATTTTTTTTTATTTTATTTTTTAAAATCACTACCTTTTCTTTTTTAGTCTTTTTTTTTTGTTTTGTAATGGAAAAATTCGAATTTTATTTATTTATTTTTTATTATTATTTATTTTTTCTTTATTCATTTTTATCATTATACTTTAATTTAAAAGATTATCCGGACAAAATCGGGTGTTGACAATGTGGTTTCCTTCAAGTGATGTATTTTGTTTGAGGAAATGTAAGCCTCAATTTATTAAATTAAATTATTTCTAGTACGCACATTTAATCATTTCTACTCCTTTTAAATATTTTTACTTTTTTTTCATGTGAAAATGTATGATTATCAACTTTGAGTGTTCAATCGTTTAAACCCTTAGTTTATTAGGAAACCCAAAAATTTTTCTCTACATTTTCTGAATGGGAGATTCAGCTCCAATCTTCTAATTATCATTTTAGGAAAAAGGTTAGGCTTGAAGCTTTTCAAGTATGCGTTAGAAGAGCAATAGATGCCTTGATGAAGGATACAATTGAGCTTCGAGAGAAAGACGAGGCAAATAACAATGCACCCCTCTTGAGGATGGATGTTATTCTAAAGAAGAATCAAGATATGATCTATAGAGAGTCGTCAAACGACCTAACTGTTCATTAGGAGAATACATAATCTTTCTTACTCTTACCAGCAAAGTAACAAATCCTTGAATGAAATTTTGTTCAAAACTTTGGCCAACTAGCCGCCTAAACCTCCATAGTGATGATATCTTTCACTCACTTTTTGTTGATGAAAAAAGGGGAGAAAGAAAAGGTTTTGATTTATTTTTTATCTTTCGCGTTTTTGAGTTGATTGCTAATTTTTTTTTTCATTAAGTTTGAGTCTTGACTGCTTATTTATTTTGATTTGGTCTTTAATATAAAATAATTATTCATGCTGAAATTAATTATAATTTTCTCATCATAAAAAAGGAAGAGATATTTTAAAACATTCCTTATGAGCAGCAATTTTAATACCAACTGATTTTATATTCTTTGAATTATATTTTAAATACCTTTAAATTATTTATATTCCACAATTTGAGTTTAAACTCTATTTAACCCACCATTTTTGAATCAACTGCACCTTTATTTTTTAACATTGAGTCTTGATGTATTAGAATCTTTATTTATTAGTCTCGTTATTCTCTTTTGTCTTATTCTCTTGTAGATATTGCAAATGACAACTTTGGCTTTAATAAAATCTTCATGTCTTTATAACATATTTAACTCCTTTAAATTTTTTCCTTCATTGCAACAATACTTTATATGTAATTTACTCTTCTTTATTGGATTTGTAGCTCTCAAAGGATTAATCAATTCTCCTTTAATTTATTGTTCTACAAAGCTTCAACAATTTTGTAGACGATAGAAATGGAAACATTTTGCTTTGGTGAGTCATCACATCTTTCAATGTTGTAATTCATTCTGGAAATAATTCGATCAAGCATTGAATGAGAATCAATCATTATTTAAACGTTTGTATTTATCTTTGGGTTTAAATATAAAAAATTTCTAATCCAGAAATTTCAACATTAATGTCTCTTTTAAAAGTTTGTAAGTTTGCATAATTTTTTTAACGTTGAAGCAAATCAGACTTGAATAAAATCCAATTATTTTCAAATATAATCTTAAGTAACAATGAAATATCTAATCAACATATTTTGATTTCATGTTGATTTATACTTTGAAAAGACATTTCAAAATTATTTGGAAAATATTTGAGAGCAATATAAAACACAAGTATTAAGTTTAGAAACTTCCTTATGTGAATAAAAGACGTTAATCATTTCATCTAATGAGTTCTAAGATTGGTTTCGTCTATCTCAAAGATTGACTAGATCATTTGATGTTCTTTGGTCTTTAGTCTTTCGTCTAGTATATCTTTCTAGTACAAACAATTGCTTTAGATTTGTTTGATAATCTTTGTAATGTAGAATCATTTTTCCAACATATCCTAATGATATTGTCCAATTCATTGTTCATCAAGGATACCTTCCACTGTTTTGTGATTGTCTAGTATTAATAAATATTCTAAATATATATTTCTTGATGAGTTCATCTATCTAGAAATTTATTATTTTTAGACCATGGTCTTATCTTGATTATCCGTCTAACACATTGATTCTTCTACTTCGTTTGGCTAGAGTGACCAGTGAGAGTTTAGCATTCAGATATCGTCTAGTATGTTTTAGCTCAATTAGTGAAATCATCTTGGAATGTGCATTTGGTCTTGTATGCTAACAATATAATTTGTATGGTAGTCCTACTTCTTCGTCCAATGTGTCATCTACATGCTTATTTACTCGTTAGACTTTTTTACATGTCTTATAGTATTTGTTATCATCAAAACTATCATCTAAGGGATTATGTCATATCATCTAGTGACTTAACAAAAATAACCTTACACCAAGAATGTCAAAATCAACAGAAGTAGTGCATTTTTTTAAAATCAATTTTGACATGTTTGACTTAAAAGAATATTTTTTATGTCGATTATGTGATTGCTGTCCGATGTAAAATTGTATTCTTATGTCGATTATGGTCATAATCGACGTTAAAAATGAGATTTTACGTTGATTTTGGGTCTTGTATTTGGGTCAACAAGTAGACTAGATTGTCTTGAAATTTTGAGTTAAAAACCCTAAGCCTAAGAGAGATAGAAGAAACACCTAGGGTTAATGCCTAGGGTTTATGTGGCACTTGTCTTAGGACCTGTGTGACACCTTTGTAAGAGCTTATCTGGAACCTACATGCTTTCCATGCCACTTGCCACATGTCATTCTATGTATGGAGAATATTATATCAAATCCTAGCTTGACATGTGTCATTATCTTACTAGAGAGACTTAGGGTTAGGGTATGAGAAGGGTTAGGTCTTGGACTTCCCTTAGCCTATAAATAGGGACCTTGTACACTTTATTTTTCAGCTTGAATGAATAAGAACTGTAGTATTGCAAAAATTTCCTCTTCTTGTTTCAGAGCTCTCCTCAGAGTAGTCTTCATTTTCAAGACTCTACTCTAGCATTGTCCTTAGCATTTAGCCTAACCTCACACTCAATTCATTTTATCTTCCACTTTTACACGTCCAAACATTAAGTCCAATTCAATTTTTCTACTGCATCCTCTTCAATCCACGTCAAAACATCAAGCAACCATGGAAGGACCAAGTTGACACATTGAATCCAAGCTAGGAATAGCGTCATTTGGAATCAAAGCTCAGGTTCTTCAATAGATAAGTGCTTCTTTCAATTTTTTTTCATCAAATCATGTTGTTCATATATTGTTTGCATGTTTTGAACTTTTTTCCACTGTTTAAAATGTTTTTTTGTTAACCTTAATTGATTAAAATACTTTGTTCTACCTTGAACCGTTTAAGACTCATCAACTACGAGTATTGTGTTGTTTCACCACTTATGTTGTGTTCTTGAATTTTTGTTGATTTTGTTCGGTTGAATCCTTTTGATTTTAGGTGTTTTACAACTTTCTATATTATTGTTATGTCTAAGTCATGTGCATCCAATTATTTCATGAAGTCTATGTTTAGAAACTAGTTCATAAGGTGTTTGCTGAAATGATTGTCATATGTTTACTAAGTGTTTCATAAAATGTCTTGTGTAAACTGACTTGTGTGAAGCTTTGAGTGTTTTCTTTTTTGATTTTTGAGTTCTGAAAATTGCTATTAGATAATTACTAAGTTTCTTAGAGTTAGCTTTCTATTATGTCTTAATGTTATGTCCAAATTCATTGGATTCCTATAGGTTCTTAAATTTCCGAAACTGTTTGTAACGTGATGAGTATGTACAGATGAAACGCAGACCCAAATAAGAGCTTATTTGCTATTATTTTATTATATTAATTTTTTTAAAATTAAAAGAAGATGAAAATGTTTTAAAATTGATTTTAAATATGAAAAACAAATTAAAGTGCCTTTCATATAAATATCAAAATCATATTTTATAACATGTTGTGCTTTAACGTTCAAATTTGTTCATAATGGAAATTATTCAGATTCTTATAGAATATTTAAATATGATTAATTGACTTGTTTCTATATCTGAAAAACAAATTAAAGTGTCTCTCACATAAATATCAAAATCAAATTTTATATCGTGTCATGCTTTAACATTCAAATTTGTTCATAATGAAAATTATTCAAATTCTTATAGAATATTTAAATGTGATTAATTCTTTTAAATCAAAGATATCTTGTGCTGTTTAAATTATTTCTATATGCAGATAAAGTCCATCTTAATGCAAAATCAAGAATAGAAGTTGTTCTTCTAACGACTAGTTTCAACTATTAGATGGTCAAGATTTTCCCTTTCAAGCATCCCAACGGCTAGTTTCTAAAAAGTTACATATAGAGAAACAATCTCAAGTTGAAGAACACATGAAGAAAAAAAAAGAGAAATACATTACACAATACATTGAGGAAATAGAGGAATCTACTGAGTGTTTATTGTAAATCTGCTATTAAGATCATCTAAAGTTTTGGGTTTGCCAAACCATTGTGTAATTCTTCACCACTATGAAGTAAACCCTTGTGAGCTTTCATTTTTCTCTCTTTTGAGAGTGTTTCTTTAAATCTTGAGTGGTCTTGATCTCAAGGGGAGATTGGGACTAGTGTATAACTTGGAGAGGTTTGTCTACTCGTTATAACCTGGAGAGGTTTGTGTACTTGTTATAACCTGAAGAGGTTTGTGTACCCGTTGTAACCTGGAGAGATTTGTGTACTCGTTGTAACTATTTACTAAATAGTGGAACCTCTTGAATGGTTTGTTCAAGGGAGAACTGGACATAACCCAAGAGATTAGGGTGAACCAGTATAAAACTGCTTCATCTATGCTTATATATTCTTGCCTTGTACAATCTTGCTTAGTTGTTTTTGTTTACAGCAAATTGAGTTTAGGCTCCATTCAACCCCCGCTTTTGGAGTCAACTGTTCCTATAGTTGGTATCACAGCTAACCTCAAGGGTTAGTTCTTTGCAGGACTTTAGGCATGATCCTACTAGAACTCAATGGACGGAGACGAACTACACGTGGGTTGACCACCCTGGTTCAATGGTCAAAATTATGAGCTTTGGAAGATGAGGATGATTGGCATCATCCAATATAATCGTACAGAGTTAATTAATATTATTAAAAATGGCTTACCTACATTGATTGATAAATCAGGAGAATTGCTTCATTTTTGAATCTATGACTGTGAAGGAAAAGCGCGCATGTTAAAATAATGCTAAAGTTAGGCATATTATAATGTGTGCTTTATCTGAGGAAGAAATGTCAAAGGTGCATGCCATGGTCAGCACTAAGGAGATGTGGGATACACTTGCTCTGACATATGAAGGTTCAAAATAGGTAAAAAGAAATAAATTGACTATGCTTAAACGTCAATATGAAATGTTTGCTATAGAAGATCATGAATCTATACAATCTATGGTTTCTCATTTGCAAGTTATCCTAAATAGTCTAAGATCCTTGGGGTCAACTGTTAGTCAATATGAAATCAATGTTAAAATTCTTAGAATTTTACCTGATAACTGGAGAGCCCAAGAAATTGCTCTCAGAACTTCTAAAGATCTTGAGGCCATGCCTCTCGAGGAATTGGTAGGTATTCTTACTATATATAAGCAGGTCATACAGAATGATGCCGGTTCAACAAAAGGGAAAAGTTTGGGTTTGAAATCATCTTAGAAAAATGTAAAGAATGTCCCATCCAAAGCCCTAGAAGCTATTGATGATATCTCTGAAATCATCTCAAAATTGGATTCTGATGAAGATGATCAGATCCTGTTGCTAACCATCAAGCTGAGATGTCTAGTCAAAAAGAGAGGAAACTACAAAAGCAGTAGGTTCAAATCCAAAGAAGGAAAAGAAATTAAAGACAAGATTGTATGCTATGGATGTAAGAAGCCAAGACACTTCAAATCAGAATGTCCTGATCGGGTTGAAGAAAAAGAAGAGAGAAAAAAGAAGAAGAAATTCTCCAAAAAGAAGAAGAGTCTTATGTCAACCTGGGAGGATTGGGACTCATCTAGTTTTGATTCTGAAGAGGAGGCAAACATAGGTCTATGGCTAATGTGGCAAATAACTTTGTCAGATGACTCAAATAATGAGGTAGACTTTACTGATATTGATAGTTTACATTTAGCTTATCACGAAACAGTATCTAATAATGGTATGATTGCATCTGCATATAAAACCATGAAAAGAAATTATAAAAATGCTTGCAAAGAAATTGAATTAATGCAACAAGAGAAAGCTAGACTAAATGATATTTATCTAAAAATCACAGAGCTTCTCCAACGAAAAGAAAAATTATGTAATGAAAATAGGAACCTTAAAAGGGACTTTGTAATTCAAAACACACATCTCAAAAACTTGGAAAAAGAACTTGTGTTAATTAGAAAAAAAAAATAGGAAAAAGGTTTACTGAATCAAATGAGATAAACATTGATGATATTATAACTGAAAATTTTACTCTTAGAAAAGTTTTATCTCATTCAAATACAAATGAAAAATTTCTAAATATGTTGATAAAAAGTTCTAGGAAGTCTCATGATAAGAAAGTAATAGGTTGTGATTAAAATAATACACCATCTAGTTCTTCCATTGTATATCCTATTTGTACAAAAACCTTCAAGAATAAATTTTGGAGGAAAACTAACATGAAAGGACCCAAAACAGTGTGGATACCAAAAGAGAAAATTTTTCCTCTTACAGATATATTAAATCCAAAAATGAAGACTCAAATATTGGAATTGGGAAAATGGATGCTCACTATTCATAAAGGTAAAAAAGTCTACATTCCCAGAATTGAGAGACAAGAGACAAAGATGAATGAGATTTGTTGGGACTAGTCAGATATAGATGAGACATTCACATTCTACTAACAAAGGTTCATCTAAGATTAGATGGTTTGTCCCGTCTATGAGATAAGCATTCTTTTTAGTTTGCATTTGTTAGTCTAAATCTTTTACACATTAGACGGTTTAATAGAGTTTACATGTATTTGATGATATGTGACTGTCTAGGCACGATGTCATATTTTTTGCATAATTTTTAAAATTTTGATTTACACTCAATTGATTTCTTCAATTTTTTTATTTATTTATAAAACAAGTGTGTGTTTTTAGCACACTGAAATTAAACATCATTTCATAAGAGATCATGTTCAAAAGGATAGTATTGATTTGTAATTTGTCTCAACTGATGAACAATTAGCAAATATTTTTGTAAAACCCCTTGTTGAAAAACATTTAAATATTTAAAAGAACTTTTGGGTATGATATTAATTGAATGATGGAAAATGTCAATTGGCTTAAGCTCATTGCATCAAATATTTCATTTAATTTTATCTGCATCTATATACGTTACTTTTAATGTATGATTCAAGTTTTCAAAATCACATTTTTCTCATTTTCAAAAATTATTTAGGCAGATTCAAGTCTAAACAGGATATATTGATTTACAATATTTATAAATATATATAAATATATAAATATATATATATATATATATATTTTTTTTTTTTTTCAAAGTCTGGTGAAAATATTTTTTCTTTTCTTAGTTAATTCATGTTATACATTTTCTAATTTTAAGAGTTTGAGCTGTAATTTTCCTTTACAATATTTAGAGACCTAGAAAGCTTTAATTGGTTTTCTTTTCTCACCGAAGTTCTTGTGTTATTTAAACCCAAAATTTACATTAGATGGACTTCCCAAAAATCTAAAATAATATTGTTCTCTCACCTATTAATTGATAAGTGTGTACAACAACCATATGATTTATGTGTTAAAAATCAAGGTTAGTGAGCTAGAGTTTGAAGTCATCCTTATTATCCAAAATTCTCTATCCCAAACACCTAACCACTTAGAATTTTTATCAGCACCTCCCTACACCAGTGATGATTTCTTAAATTAACTACTTTTCGTGATGATAAAAAGGGGGAGAAAGAGAAAATAAGGCAAATAATTAAGAAAATGATCAAATCTATTTTTGCAAATAATTTGAATACTCTTGTGTTTGTTTTACAATTCTATTTTTATGCAATTGTGCATTTCCATGTTTTTCATCAAATAAAATCTTCCACTGTTTAATCTCTTGATATTTTTGCATTTATTTGTTCTTAAGGCTTGTAGTTTTCATCAAATAAAGGGGAAGATTGTTGAATCATTAGACGATCCAAAGTTCCTTTAGATGATATAATCATCTAATAAAGTTTTGATGATAACAATACTCCAAGTATGTGTTTGTATTTGATGATTTTACATGTCTATTACAGTAATATTCATAGATATCTAATCATGATGAGTATGTACTGCAGACCCAAATAAGTGTTTATTTGCTATTATTTTAATATATTAATTTTGTTTAAAATTAAAAGAAAACAAAAATATTTTAAAATTATTTTTAAATACAAAAAACAAATTAAAGTGCCTTTCACATAAATATCAAAATCATATTTTATATCATGTTGTGCTTTAGCGTTCAAATTTGTTCATAATAGAAATTATTCAAATTCTTATGAAATATTTAAATGTAATTAATTGATTTGTTTCTAAATCTGAAAAAAAAAATTAAAGTATGTTTCACATAAATATCAAAATCAGATTCTATATTGTGTTGTGCTTTAACATTTGAATTTGTTCATAATGAAAATTATTCAAATTCTTAAGGAATATTTAAATGTGATTAATCTTTCAAAGTAAAGATATATTGTGTTGTTTACATTATTACTATATGCAGATAAACTTTGTCTTAGTGTAGAATCAAGAGTAGAAGTTGTTCTTCTAACAACCAGTTTCAACAATTAGATGGTCAAGATTGCCCCTTTCAAACATCCCAACGGCTAGTTTCTAAAAAGTTACATATAGAGAAACAATCTCAAGGTGAAGAACACAAGAAGAAGGGAAAAGAGAAATACATCACAAATACATTGAAGAAATAGAACAATCTACTGAGTGTCTATTGTAAATCTGCTATTGAGAGCATCTAAAGTTTTGGGTTGTGCGAAACCATTGTGTAATTCTTTACCATTGTGAAGTAAACCCTTGTTAGCTTTCATTGTTCTCTATTTTGAGAGTATTTATTTAAATCTTGAGTGGTCTTGATCTCAAGGGGAGATTGGGACTGGTATTACCTAGAGAGGTGGAGGGGTTTGTGTACTCGTTATAATTTGGAAAGGTTTGGGTACTCGTTATAATTTGGAGAGGTTTGTGTACTCATTGTAACCTGGAGAGGGTTGTATTCTCGTTGTAACCTGGAGAGATTTGTATACCCGTTGTAACTATTTACTGAATAGTGGAACCTCTTGAACAATTTGTTTAAGGGGGAGAAATGGATGTAGCCCAAGAGATTAGGGTGAACCAGTATAAAACTGCTTCATCTATGCTTATATATTCTACCTTGGACAATCTTGTTTTGTGGTTTTTTGTTTACAGCGAATTGAGTTTAGGCTCCATTCAACCCCCCTTCTAGAGCCAGCTGTTCTTATAGATTTCGTATACAAATTCCATCTCAAACAGTTTTGAGTCTGAGGTGGAATTAGAACTTTTGATTTTTTTTAATTTTCGTTTTTGAGATTTGTACTTGTTATTAGATCGTTAACAAGTTCTTAGAATTAGGTTTCTATGAAATTTTGTTGAAATATTTAGTTTTGAATTTTTTTTCGAAAATTCTCGTGGTGCAACAAGAAAATCCAGTGGTGTGCATATCAATCTTGTTTTGTTTTTGAAATTTGAAGATATTCTTATTGCTCCTTCATCTGTGTTAATTTTCTATTTGATTTCTGGTGTGTTATTTTGCGAATCAAGTTTTGAAGATTAGGTCAACAATGTTTGAAGGTTTGTTCATCCTGAAACGGTGCAAGTGTGAGTAGTGTTGGTCGTGAAATTCACACCGGTGCCTTCGGCAGATGTGATGAATCAACATGAATTTTGTGGAGCTGTATCATCTGTGGTGATTTTTCAGTTTAACAAATGCAGAGACATGATTCACGCTCTATTTTGTATTCATCCGATAGAGGATTGATCGCGACCAAAGCGAATTTACTGTAGATTTATTTGAAGCGGTGCAAGTTTCAAAAAGTTATTAGTGTTGAAGTAGAAGATTCCTTTGAAGGGATGCTATTAACAAATAGAATCAAGGTCTGATAGAGAGAATAAGCCGGAAACAATCAAAGTAGAATCAATTTGTGATAGAAAGAATAATCAGGAGACAATCAATATTAATGGGTAGTATCTTTCATGTGTATTAGGAGTATATTCTGTCATATCATTTTTTTCTTTTATTAAGATCTTAATTCTAGGATGCTAAGTTAGGAAAGAATTGGTATGATTCTACTATTTTGTGTATATATGTACCGCTGCTATGAAGGAATGAAGCAGGTTGAATAAAATATTTCTTTATGGTATCAGAGCACAAAGCTCTGATACCCGACAACTACAAAACAATGACAACGGTGCACAACCATGGCAGCCGAACTAGAAAAGAATAATGTCAGCAAACCAGAGCATGAAGAAGGAGGTGCTAAGAAGACCTACTCGCCATATGATCTCAACACGAGTAACAATCCCAGAAATATTATCACGCAAGTCCAATTGCACGGTAAAAATTACGAGGAATGGGCAAGAGCAGTGAAGGTCTCGCTTCGTGCCCGGAGGAAATGGGGATTCATCGATGGAACACACATCCAACCGAAGGATGAGGCACCCGATCTCGAAGACTGGTGGACCGTGCAATCCATGATCGTCTCTTGGATTCTAAACACCATTGAACCAAGCTTACGATCCACAGTTGCTTATGCTGAGACTGCACATGACTTGTGGGAAGACATTAAAGAAAGATTCTCGGTTGTGAATGGACCTAGAATTCAGCAACTAAGGTCTGATTTGTCAAGATACAAGCAAGAAGGAATGACGGTGGAAACTTACTTTGGAAAATTGAAGGTTCTTTGGGATGAGTTCGCTAACAGTGACAAAATTCCATCTTGTATGTGTGGTGGATGCAAGTGTGGGATTGGGGCACAATTGGAAAAATGAAGGGACGAGGAGAAGGTTCATCAATTCCTTATGGGATTGGATGACGCAAGTTACGACACAGTGAGATCAAACATTATGGCCTCGGACCCATTGTCGTCTCTGAATTGCGTATACGCATTGCTGGTACAAGAAGAAGGAGTGAGAATGATGGCCAAATCAACAGAAGAAAGGGGGTTGGTCGTGGGTCTTGCGATGTAAGCTAATTACAAAGAAAAAGGGTGCGGAAATGCTGTAGAAAAAACAATGACGTGCGCTCATTACGGTAAAAATGGTCACGATATAAAAGGATGCTTCCAACTGGTCAGACATCCCGAATGGTGGGGTGATAGACCAAAAAGTGAAGGAAAATGGAATGGGAGAGGACATCAAGGGATGCGGAACAGAGGAAATTCAGCACGTGCAAATGTAGCACACGCTAGTGGAAGCAACAACCAAGCCAACAATGAAGACAAGAAACTTGATATGGCAAGTCTGAGCAATGAACAATGGAAGGTACTGGTTGATATAACCAGCAAGCAAAAATCAAACGATTCAGAGAAAATGACTGGTAAGAACATTTGAGATTTGTGGATTATTGACAGTGGGGCATCCAATCATATGACCGGATCTTAGGAAAATTTGTGTGAAAGGGAAACTATACAAGGGTGCCCTGTGGGGTTGCCTGATGGTGAACGTGTTCTAGCTTGCAAGCAAGGAATGATGATTCTTGAAGGAGGACTTGAATTGAAAAATGTTCTTTATGTTCCCAAATTAAAATGCAATTTACTTTTAGTACCTCAATTGACGGATGAAGAAAATTGTGTTGTAAAATTCACTGATAAATTGTGTATTATGCAGGACTGTACTTCAAGGACGCTGATTGGAGCAGGTGAACGAAAAGATGGGCTCTATTGGTATCGTGGGGTACGCAAGGCTCAAGCTTGTCATGTCAGAATGGAAAATCAACTAGCACTTTGGCACCAGAGATTAGGACATTCGTCATTTAAAATTGTGTAAATGCTTCCTGATATAAGTGGGAAATGTACTAGTGATGAGTTGAATAAATTTTGCAAAATTTGTGAAAAATCGAAACAAACAAGAGACAAGTTTTCCTTAAGTGATCATGAAGCTCTAAATATTTTTTATTTAATTCATTGTGACTTGTGGGGTCCTTATAAAACTCCATCATCCTGTGGTGCTTCATATTTTTTGACAATTGTGGATGATTGCTCACGGGCAGTTTGGATCTATTTGTTAAAGGAAAAACAGAGGTATTAGTGACTTTAAAAAATTTTTTCACACTCATCGAATGACAATACAACAAGGGTGTTAAAATGGTTCGTTCTGACAATGGAACCGAATTCATGTGTCTAAAACAGTATTTCATGCAACAGGGTATCTGTTAAAGTAAGTATTTGGCCTAAGTTCAAGGGGGGGGGGGTGAATTGAACCCTTTTTGATTCTTTTCAAAATGAGAATACAAGTTCTTTGAAGAACCTTAGAATGCAATCTATAGAGGTTCAAACAATTAACAAATATAAAAACCAAACAACCAGAA
>Ga0209700_108664_pt1 | contig 12775 bp, 7 predicted proteins | sample SiratroredBW_FD_187528 | JGI IMG/M metagenome (GOLD analysis project Ga0209700, IMG submission 187528) | Root nodule microbial communities of legume samples collected from California, USA - Siratro red BW (SPAdes) (version 2) | ecosystem: Host-associated > Plants > Roots > Nodule | place: USA... | reverse complement strand
TTTTTTTTATTTTTAATTATTTATTTTATTTTATTTTATTTTTTTTTAAATCACCACCTTTTCTTGTTTAGTTTTTTTTGTTTTGTAATGGAAAAATTCAAATTTTATTTATTTTTATATTATTATTATTTCAAGAAAACTTAAGCTAATAAATATATATTTTTATATTATTATTTATTTTTATCATTATATTTTAATTTAAAAGATTACCCGGACAAAATGAGTTGACAAATGTAAATGAAATAACATTTGTGTTATTTTATAAAGGAGATTTTACAATACATGACTACCTACCTTTGTATCTTTTTTAACAATTAATGTTGTTTCATAAAGGAGACTTCACAATACGTGACTACCTTTGTATCTTTTTTAACAATTAGTAATATGTGACTACAATCTCCTCTCATATTGTCACTTTCTAAAAAAATGGAGTATAACAATCTAGAATGTCCTCTAGTGTTCAATCTCATGCTTCCATAGCATATATGTTAGTAATGAGTGTTTCATTTCAAATAATTGTTGTTTCTCTTAATAGCTTTGTAAGATTAGATTATTTACTTATCAAATAAAAAGGATTTGACCTCTACATTGATATGTATCTTAAAATCGATAATTGTATATTTGTGTTCGTCTCCCATTTGTAATAAAAATTGACGTCAATGATCTCTTATATATTGAATATAAGATATTGAGATATGATAAACAAATATCAATTATTAAGACATGAGATATACCAAGTGTGAACATGAAGTCACTTATGATCTTTTATCGATGTATTTTTATTTATGCACTCAATCCTTTTTATTAATTTATATTTTATATTTAATTTTTTTTAAGTAGATGTTGGTCTTTTTTCGAGAATGTGAATAATTTTATTCTTTTATATTATTATTATTTATTAATAATATATTATATTTTTTTCTATCCATTTATATTTTTTGTTATTTTATTTCTGTGACCTATATCTAATTATTTGTATGAAGTTCTTACTTCTATTTTATATTATTTTAAATATTACCTTTTTATAATTCAAATATATATATATATATATATAATAAAAATAAAGTAAAAGTAATTATTTTTGTTAGTGAATTTGGAAAGTTACTTATATGATATTATTTATATTCTCTTTCTATTTGTTTGGTAATTTTTGAAAATGTCATAAAGTATGTGAGTTGAGAAAGTGTCTTAGGTTTCTTTACAATTAGATGAGACCATTAGATGAGACCATGTTGAGTGTCTGTGTTTGAAAAGTTACAGTTTGGTATTCTATGAGTTAAAGAAACAGAGACCATGGTGGGGGTCTTAGAAAGTACTAACTAAGTGTGTGAATACAGTAACACCTTGAACTAGGATATTCATATATCAAACTTGAGACTATATGATATTTGTTTAATATTGTCAAGGTTAGATAATGAGTATATATCTCTTTTGTCAACTAATGAATGATTGATATTTTTGAAAAAATAATTATGATTTTACTAATGAGAAATACTCAACTATCTAATTATTTCCTAATTACAAAAATCACACTCTTTTTGGTGTTTTTTTTATTTATTTCATATGTACCTGCAATACGAGAAAAAGCTTGATTTATAATTATTCAATAAAATTTTCAATTTTTTTAAGAATATTATTTATAAAGAACTTAATTTTAATCCAAAATTTTTTAAAGATAATATTATCGACAAATTTTGGTCGTTGATAAATCCGAAATTTCTTGTAATGTAGGTCAACTACTTTTGTCTCTTGTTTAAAAAAAAAAAGTTATCATCTTTCATACCTGTCATATGAAGATAATTACATATTATTCTATAGGTATATGTCATTTAAACATTGTTCAAAATTGAGAGAACAAATTGTGACAATTTATCTTGGTCTTCTAGTTGTAATAAAAATTGAATATAAGATATTGAGATATGATAGATCAAATATTAATTATTAAGACATGAGATATACCAAGTGCAAACATAAAGTCACTTATGATCTCTTATCATTGTATATTTATTTATGCACTGGATCCTTTTTATTAATTTATATTTTCCAAATAGAGGTTGGTCTTCTTTCCCAAATGTGAGTCATTTTATTCTTTTATGTTATTATTATTATTTATTAATAACATATTGTATTTTTTTTCTATCTATTTATATTTTTTGTTATTTTTATTTGTGTGACACATCTAATTATTTGTTTCACGTTCTTGTTTTTATTTTATATATATAATAAAAATAAAGTAAAAATAATAATTTTTTTAGTGAATTTGGATAAAAAAAAGTTACTTATATGATATTATTTGTATTCTTTTTGTATTTGTTTGGTGATTTTTTAAAATGTCATAAAGTATCTGAGTTGAGAAAATGTTTTAGGTTTTCTTAAAATTAGATGAGACCATGTCAAGTGTGTCTACTTGAGAAGTCACACTTTAGTACTCTATGAGATGAAAAATAGAGATCATGGTTGGGTTCTTAGGAAATACTAACAAAGTGTGTGAATATCGAGATAGTTCAGAGTAACACCTTGAATTAAGATATTCATAGGTCAAACTTGAAACTATATGATATCTGCTTAATATTGCCAAAGTTAGATAATAAGTATATATCTCTTTTGTCACCTTGAATTAGGATACTCATAGGTCAAACTTGAGACTATATGATATCTGTTTAATATTGCCAAGGTTAGATAATGAATATATATCTTTTTTGTCGACTAATGAATGACTGATTTTTTTGAAAAAATAATTATGATTTTATTAATATTTTTAATAAGAAATATTCAACCTTCTAATCATTTTCTAATTAACTTCTAGATCATTAAAAGTCAAATATAGATTCATATATTTTATAAAATGAGATTGAGTGTTATAGTTGTAGGTTAAATTTTCTAAAAAAAATCATATTCTTTTTTGTGTTTTTTATTTCATATGTACCTAAGAGGAAAAGCAAAATTTGCTTGGTTATAATTGTTCAATAAAATTTTAATTTTCTTTTTCTGGAATATTGATTTATGGAAAACTTAATTTTAATCCTTAAAAAATATTACATATATAAACAGTCTAATGTAAATTTTTTTATTGTTATACAAATATAAATAAAAAAATATTAACATACATGTATATTTATAAGATTATGTTATACAAATATAAACAAAAAAAATATTAATATACATCAATATTTATAAGATTATGCGATGATTAATATTATTTATAAAAAAATTATTATATAAAATGATTAATTAAAAAAGAATCAGGTATTACATTCTTTGTACGATTATAATTAAGAGACTTAAAGTGACTTTTAACTGTAAAGTGCCACGGACAGGTAATTTTACTTTTATGGTCCAAAGGGGAAACTATCATACTCTATATGATGGTACACTCTTCTCATCACTTACACAACCTAGTGTTAGAGATTCCCATATAATAAGGAAAATTTGTTATCATTTCATCTCATTCTAAATAACATTCACCTTAATTTTAAAATGGAGATATATATTTTATGTTTTTATTAAAATAGTATTCACATTTTTTCTTAATTTTAAATAAGCATCCATATCCCTTATGTTTTTAATAAATAATATTTGCGTTATGATGTTTTTGATAAGTGATATTAAAAAATAAAAGTATTTATAAATACTATATAAAAAATCAAAAAATAATATTGTATTAAAAAAATATATATGTGTCTATTTTAAAATTAAAAAAAAATATTTTAACATTACCTTAGAAAATAAGTGATAGTGTGGATCATTATCATAAGCTAACTCATAACTGTATGGAAAAAAAAAATAAGGTGATGCATTATTTGGCTATTCCGTATTAACATTAGTCATTAATAAACTTATTGACTACATTTTTTCTCACAATTACGTTTTCCATTTTTGCAAACGAGGTGCAATTGCATAGGGGTCCAATTGGAGTAGGCCAAAACAAACCCTTTGATATTTTAAAGAAAAAGAAGAACTGATTTTATATAGTTTGATATTTTAGTTATCTCAATTAATTAATTAATTAATTACAACTTTAAAATTTTTGGCTGATGTTTGCACCTTTAGTTTCTTTAAAATGATAAGATCCTCCACTATTTTGTATGTTTAAGCCAATGGAATATGTTGTTATATTAAAAGCCCTCATATATTTTGTTTTTGTCCTACCCAAACTCTTATTCTATATATGATTATGAATTTATAGTTGTTTTTAAGAAATGTTAACCAATGATAAAGAATGTATTGAAAGAGTTTGTTAAGTGTATCCTCACAAAAGGAAACAAAACAACGTGCATTGAGTTGATGAATGAAATAAAGGAGAGTGCATTACCCTTCTTTGCATTAAAATTTACTCCAAGCACATGCATGCAAACTACTTTGGCTTGCTAAAAGACGAGGTTGCTAAATTCTCTTCTTTTTGCTTCTTTAAATTAGTCATAGTACACTGAAACGGCATAGAAAGGGTAGCATGTTATCCTCCACTCACAAACCCTTTAATATTTTCCTCATTCTTCAAGGGAACCAACTTCCAACCAAACCAAAAACTGTCCCTAGTTGCCTATAGAATGAAAACTACCCAAGAATATTCCCCTCATTTTCATTTCTCTTTTATCTTTTCCCACCCACAGCATTAGGATCCCATTATTCTTTCTCATGTTTTACGTAAAAACTATTCAAGCTCAGTGTACACTATGCTCCATATAACGACATCCATAAATCTTTTATACTTTATCTCATCAACTATAGCTAGTGAAATAGTAGACAAATTAAATCAAATTCTTCAAGATACTTGGTATCTACCACCAAAATCAAACAAGTAGCTTGTTCTGTTCTATCTTCATCTTCCAATTTGCACTTGAATTACTGTATATGGTGGCAGATCGTATAGTGTTTTATTTTGACAAAATTAAGTTAAAGTTGGTCATAATACATAGGCTTTTGATTCATCGGATAACCTAGCTAGTAAAACTTTATGTTATATATTTATTTATATATTATAATTTTTTTTTAGTTATATCTTGTTAGGTATTTAAATATAACTTTAAATTTTATATTAAGTAAAAATAAAAAAGTTGAGTATGAAAAAAAAATTCATTCTTTTTTTTTATGTATGTCTGACCTAAATTCATTCTTATCTTGTTTACGAGATATTTCTATTCTTAATTTTCCTAGCATGTGTACTAAGATTTGAATAATTCATTCATATACATGTAGTCTAGTCTATATAACTCACAAATCCTTTTGACAAAGAGAATATATAGATCCCCAACTACCAAATTGTGACAAATTCATTGGGGAATGCGACAACGATGAGACTAGAGGATCTTTAATTGTGTGAAGTGGCTACGTTGAAATTAGTGATTGTAGCCTTTGATGAACGACGTGTGTGCATTAGGGTGGGAGAAGAAAAGAAGAAATGCATAGCCACATGCACAATGGTAATATGTGGGCTTATGTGGCCATGATTTTCCACGTACTAAACCCTAATTAGTCCACCTTGACGACACTAATTAATATTTGTTTTGTTTGTGGAAAAATTAATATTATTGATGGAGGAACCTTTCTTTCACTGCCTTTTGCAGCTTCTATGCATGTGCGTGTCCAAAATGACTTCGGCGCAGTGGCTGTGTCTGGTAACTTTCTAATCCAATTCGTTGCATATGCGTTTTTGGTTGATCCTTCGTCATTAAGCTAAAGCCAATTTTCATGAGGACCCCATTATTTTACCATAACCAAAAGTATATAAATAAATACACAAAGAAACAAAAGCTGGGTCATCGATCATCCTCAAATGAATCCCCACCACCACCATTAAAGCTTGCATGGAATTCAATAGTTCATCTCAAACTTTGAATTCCACTTCATTATTCTCTTAACAAAATGTGTTTTTTTGAATTGCTTAAGATGGGTCAAACTTAGTTTTAGTTACTATGCTTTTAACATATGGTGCAATTAATTTATGTATTTCTTATCCTATTATGTTGTCCAAATACTATTCCACTACACAAAATTAAGGATTAAAACTCCCTCAAAAGCAACAATACGTTATCTTGAATATCCTTACCACTTACTAGGAGATACATTTTTTTTATAAATTCCTCATCAATCGTAAAAAAGAAACCAAATACATAGAGATAGACAAGGAAAATAAGTATTATAGACAAGACCAAATTCAAGTATTTTACTCAAATATAGAAAACCCATCTCGAATTAATGTTTTTTTATATATAAAATATATATTTGCACATCATTCTTGTTGTCATGTACAAAATCATTAATCGTGTTAATCATTAGAATTATGAAAATCATAATAGAAAACTAGCTAACTTCATCTCTTTTCAAATGAATAGTAATAAAAAGCATAAATTCTTAAGATTTAATAAATCTCTCTTTCACACTAGCTTTAACTTAAATATAATTATCAGATTGGTGGAAAAGAGATCATTAAAAAAAAAAAAGTTATACCCTAATTTTTATGTGTGGGTGTGTAAAAGAAGTAATTTTTAAAGTGTAAAAATGAAAATACCTAAAACATGTGTTACCCTACTTTTTCTTCTTTGGAGAAATGCGCACATAGCTTTCTGGCCCCACATGTTGGAACGTTTTGCAGCCTTTTTCCTCCTTAAATACCCAACCCCTATGCTTCACTTCTTCCCTTTTCCCCTTCTTTCCTCTCTCCGGTTCATATTTTCCGACACAAAAACCGGTTCACCCCTCTCTTTGTTCTTTTCGAGTTGCTACTGCCAACAACAATGTTCTTCCACCAAGAAGCCGAACCGGTTCAGTCCTCCTGTTTCCCGGTTCTCGAAACCATGTTCACGCCAAGCGAAATAGAGGAGCTATTCTCCCTCGTTAATGAACCGCCCAGCCCGGAGTCCGGTTCGCAGGGATCGAACCGGGCGGTCCGGTCCACGCACGAGAGAAAGCTTCGGCGAATGCAGTCGAACCGGGAGTCAGCCCGGCGGTCCCGCTGGAGAAAGAAGCGGCATTTAGAGAACCTCACGAACCAAGCGAACCGGTTCAGAATGGAAAACCGAGAATTAAAAAACCGGTTATGCTTAACCATGCACCAGAATCTTCTTCTCTCCGTGGAGAATGAACGTCTTAGATCCGAATCCGTGACCCTTATGGCTACACTCTCAAATCTTTATCAAATTTTAGGCACCATGATTTCACAATAGTCTCACTCATAAACTAAAATGTACAACAAAAATATATACTATGTTATTATGTGTATATGAATATCAAATTCAGTACGTACGACGTTGTTTAGCACCTTACTGTATAATAAAATAAGCTCTTCTTCATAATATTAAATACCCCCAACATCAAATTTGTGTTGGGTGCATGTGTTAAAGTCAGAAATTAAGCTTTTTTTTTTCTTTTAATTTCGTGAACTTTTTTTTTCTTTTATTAGAATAGGAAATTAACATATATATATATATATATATATATATATATATATATATATATATATATATATATATATATATATATATATATATACACATGCATGTGGATATTCGAGAAACCCCACGTTGTTGGAAGAGGAACGTAGAGAGATTTGGAGGGTCTCCACTTTTTTGTTTTGTCTTAGGTAGCTTTTGTAATTACATTGTAAGAGATTGATTAGTGCATAAATTAACGAGAGTGGTGAGTGACAATTATTTGAGACTCTGTGATGGGAATCTTAGAAAGATATATATATATATATATATGGTGTAAATATAGGGTATAGTTATCGGTGAAGAATGGAATTAATGTTATGTAATGTTGTTTCTTCTTTTTGTGTGTTTTGGATTTTGGATAATCTTGAAGTAGTGTATTGAATTGTTGATTTGACTATGACTTGAAGTGGACAAAGATATTTGGTGGATCATGCCTTCTGCCCTGTCCAAAAAGAAATTATTATATTAGAAAAAAAAAATGAAAATATTATATCAGAAAAGAGGGAAAAGAAAATAAAGAAAGTTGCCCTAGAAAAGGTGATTAAAGAAGGAAAAGAGAGGTGTGGCCAAAATTTTGGCAATGAGGTCATAGAGGGACCCCCACATGTGAACAACTCTGTTAATCATAAGGGATGGATTTACTTTACTTTCTTTTTTCTGAAAAGAAAATAAAGTTTATGTGAAAGAATAGTTCCATATTAATGTGATATTGGCAACAACCAAACCATTCAATCCATGTTTATCGAATTAAAAGTTTTTTTTAAGTGGTTATATATTTGGATTGTTTTGATAAAAGTTTATATTTTAATTCATGTATCACTTCACTTTTTTAAAAATGAGTTAGTCGAATAAAAAGATAAGAGTTGAATGTAAATAGAAAGTTTAATTATTTTTCTGATTTTTAAAAATAAATGTTTCGACGAATTTTTCATAGCTTAAATTAATTTGTACAAATTATTTCGTATATTTTTTAAAAAATTTAAATTTGTAAATAAGATAATTTTAACTTGCAAAAAAAATATTCTAAAAGTATTTATAGTTATAGAATAAGTCGTTAAAATATGCTCTTAATTTTTTTTAACCGAGAAAAATGAATGCATCAATTAAGATGAATTATTTACTGCAAGAGTGTATAGATAATAAGATTTAAAATTAATTTTAACAATTGGCAAGATTATACAGGTTTATGTTTAACACCATTTATAATAATTAATTTTGGTATGGTGAAAACAAGCATATAAAAGTTATGTTTTTGGATGTTCCATTAAAAGAAATTCTCTTCTAATTACTTTCCTGTATAAACTCGAGATATATTAACATATTAAAATTACGGGACTTCCAGCATTAGTCAAAATGTCATACATAATTTATATATAATCCATAAAATCAATTTAATCTTAATAGAATGGCATAATATGTTATAATTTTTTGTGGATATAATTAACAGTATAAATAATATAACACGCGATTTTAAAAAAATATACATTAACAATATAAAATTTAATGCATAACTTTGTGTGTGTGTATACACTGATTGATTGAGAGAGCCATTTTTGATAATTTTTGGGTTTAAAGACATTAACTTTTTTATTCAATTACTAATAGTGGACAATTGAGATTGATTTTGATAGTTAAAATTGATTGAAAATGATGGTCATCCCTAATGATCGTCATTATCTTCTTAACAGAGTGATCAGTTAGTGATCTAGTCCAACATTTTCATCTAAAAACATGAGAAAATCTTATACAATATTATTTATTATACAATAAACTCGTATATGTTTCTCAAATTAATAAACGAGTCTAATTAAATAAAGGTGATATAATCTATTTGGTTTCACATATATTTTTCACAAAATATTACATTTCTCTTATACAAATCATGAAACTTGGACGAATATTAGTTCGTTGACATAAAGACTATATATAGATGGAACCAAAAGTTGCATTTGTTCAATGTTTTCTAAAGTTTACTTTTTAAAATTCAATAAAAGTAAAATAAATTCACGTACGAAAGAAAAGGGAGGTGGGACAGCTAAACATATCCTGGAGAGATTGGATGGATGGGACAAATTTTAATATACCAATATATATAATAAACATATTAAAAATAAGATCAATTTAAAATATGATAAATTTTATTTCACGAATTAATTTTATAAAAATAACTAAATTTCAACTCACTTTCTAATGACATATACTTGTATTTTATTACAAAGACATAATCTATTCAATTAATTATCAATATTTGGTAGATAAATTTATCAAATTGAGTACTTGAGATTGTGACTCTTGGATAGATCAAGTAATTAAAGATATTCTTTTAGGGACAAGTATTTTATTGTGCTTCCAAATAATTAAAATATATATATTTTGTGGAATATGCAAGTTTTGTAAAACACTTAATATGAAATGTTGAGTATATCACATGCTAACTTATTTTCTATTATTTATAAATTAATAATAAAAATACAATTATTATTAAAAATAAATGAGGAAAAATCACACATCAGATTTTTCTACTGTACACTTTGATGAAAGATACATCCCACTCCATGATCAGTGTTACATTCTACCAATTTCATCCACAAATCCCACTCATTGAAACTTTGCCAGCTTTTAAAGGTTTTCTTGCTCAAGACATTACAAGAACTTTGAAGAAGATACCAACTCATTTCTAAGGAAAATTGTTCACAAATATTATCTTTTATGCTAAATTTTAGTTTTTCTTTTATTTATATGTTTCAGACAAAGATAAATTTTATTACAACGAAAAAACATATATATAAATACTACTTTAAAACTCTTACGAACTTACTAACTTGCATCATACAATCAATTTGAAAAAGAGTAGTAACATCATTAACTAAAGTTGAGAAACTATAAGACAAAGGCTTTATGATATCTTTTGATCTTTCTCAAATCTTTCATTCTTCATTAGCATTTGTCCAAAGACAAATCAATCACTTTGATGGATTTGTACGTGGACCATAATTCATTAGTTCAAAGGATTTCACTAAAACATGTATATTATGTGAAGATGAGAAAAAAAATTCTTACATTTCTCATCTCATTAAAGAGATAAGTTATCTTATTATAAGGAAAGTGTTTTGCTTGGTCACTAACAAAGCAACTTCTAAATTAATATGACACACATTATAAGTCTTCCTATTTTTGGACTTATTCTTTTTGTTCATTTAAACTTTAAAGTAACTTTATAACTATATAACTACAGCTATAATCTATATTATTGTTAAGAAGAGAGAGTTTCAAAGAGAATAGGGCCATCTAAGTTAAGAATTAGATAATAACATTAATGTGTTCTATGCATCATTCTCTCTTAAATATTACAAACTAATTAATCTAAATAAGAGGTTTTAAATAAATGTATAATTGGAAAAAATCAATTAATTTACTTTGAAACTTTAAACATAAATTGTTTCATAAAAAAAATAAAAGACTACAACACAAAAAAAAATGATATTTTAAATAAGAGTTCTTCAATCCAAATTTATATTTATTAAATATTTCTTAATTCATGTGTAATAACCTTAAATATAAAAAAGTTGAAGAAAAAAAATACTAATTAATTTATATTTTACATACTACATCAATTTACTTATAAATTTTACATAAAGTTTATTTTATTACGTTGAACTTAGAAATTATAATATGATAGTTATATGTAACATATACAATACACGGTAAATTAGAGAACAAATGACAAACACCAAATAATAAGATTATATTGAAGTCAATCTATGGTTATTATAGTATTAAGGATACACTCATCAAGCATACAATCTATATACAATTTGTAAAACAAAAATTTCACACTTTTCAACCACTAATGATAAAATGAGATGAAAAAGGAAAAAAAAAAATGAAATAACGGGTACAATATATGAATTTTTTTCCTGCAATAGTTTAGAAAGGAAAAATATTTCTCAACCAAAAACGGTGGGAAGATTAATTTTCGAAGGAGAACCTTTTACTGTAGTTGGTCAGAATTCTATTATTGGGGAGCCAAATTCTCAGCTTGATTTTGCACTGTGGGTGATAAAAGATCCTTCTAAAATTTGGTTTATAGGAGTCAAATTCTAGGGTGGTTTTGAATTATTTATCAATTTTGCATTGTTGTCTAAGTTGTTATATCAATAATCATCATTTGTTTTTCATCTTCATTTATTTAATATATAAATTACATTTCAATTTAATCATCACCCTATATTTTGTTTTTGTTTATACTTTTTTATATAAATTTATAACAAAATATTATTACATATTATTTGTTATTATAGTTTATTAAATGTATAAAATTAATTTTTTATTTACAACATCTTTCATTTCAATTATCAATTCTTAAATTCAATTTTTAAAATGATAATTTATATATTTATTTTTATCAAATGAAATGATATACTTATTTACTAATTAATTTTGATGATATATTGATTTGATAATAATTTTAATGGTACATGTATATCTGTCTTTGATAGTTATTCTCTTTATTATTTATTATCTTAGTATAATCAGAACTAAAACATAAATCAATCTTTAAGATAATTTTAAACATTTTTACATTTAATTATATTTTTATATTTCTATACATAATATGAGTAAGTTAAGATTGTCTCACAAAAACCTTAATACTATTTTCAATCTCCTCTTAAAAGCTCACAAAATCTTATTTCATAATGGTACATTCAAAGACTCTATATGATATCAATAACAAATTGACAATAAATACTAAATACTAAGTAGATTTTCTAATTAGTCAATGTATTGCATAATGCAAATTCTGAATATTAGATATAACCTTCTCAAAATATTAAAGAACAAAGTTGTCTAGTGGAACGACTGAAATAAACTTTATTGTTGAGAGAAGAAAAACGATAGTTAAATATTTGAAAAGGTAACTTCTAAATCTATGAAAATTAATCATATTGACTGATCATGTAGTGTTCATGCTAAGAGATATATTTTTTAATTATATATTAAACTAATTAATTTTGTATAAAAAAATAATTCAAAATAACATAACACAAAAATATATTTATATAAATCATCAATAATTTGAATTTTGAAAATACTCTTCATAATTTTTAACTATAAAAAACATTAATAAACAATTTGATCTCAATTGATTGCTTTGATATTCAGATTTAATGTAGCAATTAAATCTTTAATGTACAACAGTGTACAGTCAAAAATGTTGGAACTGTTTTGGCTGAAATACAAGAGGGGGGTGAATTGGATTTCAAAACTTTTTGAAACAATTTGATATTTTTCAGTAAAATGCAATTCTGTTTCACAGACTGGATCTTTATTTGAATTTACTGAAT
>Ga0209700_108662_pt1 | contig 12779 bp, 15 predicted proteins | sample SiratroredBW_FD_187528 | JGI IMG/M metagenome (GOLD analysis project Ga0209700, IMG submission 187528) | Root nodule microbial communities of legume samples collected from California, USA - Siratro red BW (SPAdes) (version 2) | ecosystem: Host-associated > Plants > Roots > Nodule | place: USA... | reverse complement strand
ATATATATATATATATATATATATATATATATATATATATATATATATATATATATGTATGTATAAATATATGTGCTAGCTTATGCACATCTGATAAAGAATATTATTCAGTGCGTTTTTACGTACTGCTATAAAAAAATCACTTGATAGAATAATTTTCAAGAAACTGTAAACAAAGTATGAACATATGTAAAACGTATTCTGACAACTGAAGTTAGTGATTCTTTGATTAAAGTAACTACGTAAAAAAATGCTTAATTAGTCGTTGATTATATTAATTTTATGAGTGTCAGAAACACAGTTTTCTGACATAGGACCCATGACTTCTCAAGACAATATTATTGTATTTTGATGTAAGTAATGGCATATTAACTTTACTATTCACGATTAAATCTTTAACACTGACAGTATGAGCTAAAAACCCTTTAAGTTGAGATTGGTTAGGTCAAGTCCTGGCTATTTTTGTTTGCACTGATACAACTTGCATTAAGTTACGTGCTTTACGTTTTTTTGCTGGCACGTGCATAATATAAATACATTAAAACATTACCATCTATGCATATATTGTGCCCAACAATTTGAATTGGAACATTTTACTACTGAAAAAGATAGAACAATAGACTTGAGTGGGATAGTGTCAGTGTGCTTTTACACATCAGTTATGTCTTAAGAATAGAATATAAATTTACCGACTTAAAGAAAGTTAATGGACACAAGCCCTCCTTTTTTCACAGGAATTAAAAATATATTTTTTTGTGTTGATTAATTTATAAATATCCTCAAACTGAGGCATCCAACACATGTCCTCTTTTATAAATGCAAGGTTACTTCTCTAGCTCTAGCAAAGTTTTTGTGTGGCATAAGGCATTTGATTAAAGCCTTAGTCACTAATCTTGGTCCAAGAATATTTTCCAGAACCGCTTGCTAATTTAACAGATACACACAGTAGTCAAGAAGATGGCTTGTGGCAAGGAAGTGACAAAAGAAGTAGAATGGAGGATCAAGGTAGAAGAAGATGACACATTGAAGAGCAAGGTGGTTGGTTGCATGTGGGCAGTCACAGCAGGTTTGGCTTTGAAGCTGTGGAAGTTTGTGAAGAAAGCATGGGAGTTGGGTGTGAATGACCCAAGAAAGTTCATCCATTGCTTGAAAGTAGGGATTGCTCTTTCAGCAGTGTCGCTCTTCTACTATTGGAAGCCTTTGTATGATGGCGTTGGAGGAAATGCTATGTGGGCTGTCATGACTGTGGTTGTAGTGTTTGAATACACAGCCGGTAGGTAGAAATTTAACTGTAACATAACACTTCTTATGACATATTTCCCTTGTGATGTGTAACTAGTGACAATGAAATTGCAGGTGCAACAATATATAAAACTGTTAACCGAATGTGTGGAACCTCCCTTGCTGGATTTCTAGGCATTGGTGTACATTGGGTAGCTAGTAGAGCAGGAGAGCAAATGGAACCAATAATCATAGGAGTCTCTCTCTTTCTTTTAGGTATATTCATCAACAAAATAAAGTTTCATGTGCATACATACACAATCAATACACACACTTGATGGTTACTAACTAATTGGTGTGTGCTTGTTCAGCTTCGGCAGCAACATTCTCCAGATTCATCCCCACCATAAAGGCTCGTTTTGATTATGGGGCTATGATATTCATCCTCACTTTCTGCCTGGTGTCAATATCGGGTTATCGGGTTGATGAGTTGTTGGTTTTGGCACAATACAGAATGTTCACCATTATAATTGGCAGCACACTGTGCATAATTGTGAGCGTGATCATTCGCCCCGTCTGGGCTGGTTTGGAGCTCTTTGTTTTAGTCACGGGGAACCTCGACAAACTCGCCAACTCCTTACAATGTCAGTTTTCAATCTTCACTTGCATATTCCAATTATTCATGTTATTATTTTCTTCCACTTTAATTTCCCAGTCCCATGTATAATGTATATAATTGTGTTTCAGGTTGTGTGGCTCAGTACTTTGATGAAGCCCAGGATGAAGAAAGTGATAAGGTGTCTGATAAAAAGTTACTAGGCTACAAGTGTGTGCTAAGTTCCAAAGCAACAGAAGAATCCATGGTAAATTTTCAGTTTATTTTACGTAGATAGTGTTTACATACATGAACAAAAAGAGGTGCAAAGCTTAATGAATGAAAACAAAATCAAGATCAAAACTTTAACTTACCCTTGTATCTGTAGGCAAACTTGGCTAGATGGGAGCCTACCCATGGTCGCTTCAACTTTCGTCACCCATGGAGGCAATATGTTAAAATTGGAGCATCAATGCGTACTTGTGCTTCTTGCTTAGATGCTCTTATTGGATGCATAAACTCAGACAACAAGGTAATACCTAAATTTCTAATCAAATTATACATACACTAGCTACTTTTCTACAGCCACATAACTCTTTGCTAAGTAATGTCTTGAACTGTTCAATTTCAAATCTGCTTTTTCACATGTAATTGATGAGGTAACCATGTTAATTAACTCAGATTGCTATATGAGTATATATATATACTAATACAAAATTTGATGCATGTAAAAGTACGCAAAAATATGAGCTTGATCAGTTGTTTACTTAACTAATTTGAGCAGGCTTCGGATGAGATGAAGAAGAATATGAGAAGTATCTCCATGAAAGTGGGTGCCGACTGTGCGAGTGTCATAAGAGAGCTAGCAACTACGATCAGGAACATGACAAAATCCTCAAAACTTGATATTTTGGTTACAGAGATGAACAGTGCTGCACAAGAACTTCGAAGTTTATTGAGTTCTTATCCAAACTTGGTTAATGCGAAACGCAGTACACAAACAGAAACAGCTCCATCTGATATTCCTCTAGCTGCAAAAGTAGAAATCCCACTTATGCAAATTATTCAAGTTGTAACAGTGGCTTCTTTGCTTACTGAAATTGTGGCACGTGTGGAAGACATTGTGGAAGCTGTTGAAGAATTATCAGATTTAGCTAATTTCCAACCAGAAATGTGTGTCAAATCCAAACAACATTTACCGGACAGCAAAATCTGCCCAGGCCAACAGAATGATGAGGAAACCGACAGAACACTGCAAATGGTGTGAAGACACATGACACTGTTTCTTTGCACGTTCTTTGATCCATGAATATATATGAATAGTGTATATGAGATCAGAGACCCTAATCAACACGTGTAAATTTACCCTTTAAAATCCAAACCTATCCCCCTTGTAATTTTGTTTATGTTAATCATATACATGTGTTCTTAACAATTATGGACCTGGATTTGTACTATATTATTGTTTAATGAGCAATGTCACTTTTATAAGCATCGTAACAAATAGGAGGAGAGTGAATTATTCGATGTGTAGCGATGAGGCAAAATTTGAATGATTTATGAGAATTTTAAGCAATTAAAGTTATGTAATGTAAAACAAATATAAAAACTTTTGTACGACAAAGATTAATGCATGGAGAGTTAGTGAAGAGGGCTTAAATTCATCAAATTATGTCATAAGAAAAAACACATAAACTAAAGTCAGAATGATACCATTATTCTCCACATTCTATCATTTGTGTTACCAATTTAAATTATAGAGTCCCTCAAATCGACTCTAAACCAACTCAAATGCATACATAACTAAAAAAAAAGCAGGTTATAATGTGGGTAAAAAATCTTCGCAAAAATACAAAAACCGATGTTTATGCGTTGGTTAAGCGGCGATTTTATAACAGATACTAAAATCTTAAAAGTATCCTGAAATTTGCGTTGACCAAAAATTGGATACAAAATGTGACGGCCAAACTGTCTCAAAGCCGTCACTATTATATAAGATTGCATCGGCTAAACTCACGTTTAGTGTGTGGGAGGTAGCGTTGGCTAAGCCCACACAAGCACATTAGCGTGGGCCAAGCCGTCACAAAAGGCGAAGACAATTGTGAGGATCAAGTCGTTGCTAACATGTTTGTATGGGTTAGGCCGACGAACGCTAGCCCAAACATGGTGTGGGCTAGGCCAACGCAATTATGAAATAGATGAAAAAAAATATAGAAAAATAAATCAACTAACCCAATCCTGAAAATAAAAAAAATTCCAACATTCATAAATATATATAAATGTAATTAGAATGAAATTTTAAAAGATATTTAAAGTTATAGTTGTAACCTACTACAATGTTTTAAAATATCAATATTTACAATCCAGTTCAACTAAAACTTAAAACAAAAAACATAAAAATTTAAAACGAAATATATCATAAGAAAAAGAGTCTTCTTCAAATCAAGTGTTGGAAAGAACTTATCATAAAAATGAAAATTATTTCAATAATAATTATTAAAAAATTAAAATTTAATATAAGTAAGAAAATATTTTATGGTAATGAAACTCACATATTGTGGGTGTGAAGGTCAGGAGAGGGGGTGGTGGTCATCGTCTTTGACATAATTGTGGTGGACCTGACTTGTACCAGTGGAAGCATCGCTACATTGTTGGTTCATCATCGCGGGAAGCTGCTCCTTTACCATTTTCAGGTCTCTTCCACCTGGTAAAGCTTTGTGTTTGTCGTAACATATTGTTCCGTTGCCGTCTTTGGACTCATAGATCTTCCTGATCTGCACTCGTCCTGAGGAGCCCAAGTCACTCTACTCTGTAAAATAGTTATAAACAAAAGTTAACACAATGTTAATGACAATTATTTCATTATAGCGTTATTTGATGTTTAAATTAAATTACCTTAAAGTCAGTCCACCATTTAAGCTGATCCTCCTCAGTCATGGAATCATAATGATACTAGGGTCCTCTGAATGATGACCTGATGCAATGCCCAATAGCCGCAATAGCATAATGATTTGGAGCCCAACTAAAAAACATACAAATAAACATTTTGTTAAGCATTTAATTTACAAAACATGAAATTAAATGTAAATATTATTACTTACCTTTTACCAAGAGACTGGATGATGACCCTTCCACTAGGATCACGTCGAACCTCATCAGGATGTATCTCATGATGAGAAGGAGCAACTGTGGCATGGTCACCATCGTCACCTAGTGGCTGCACTGAGGGACTAGCATAGGCAGAGCAACCAAGTGTGGGGTCAACTATAGGATCAGGGGTGACCTGTGTGAAGAGAGGAGTGAACTAAGCGAAGGGAGGAGGGGTGGGCTGCACGAATGGGGGAGTGGTGGGGTGGGGTGTCCAAACGAAGGAGGGGTGTGCTGTACAAAAGGAGGGATAGTAGAATGTACAAAAGAAAGAGGAGTGGATTGCATAAAGGGATTTGTGTTGGGGTGGAGTGGTGCAGTCCAACTTTGATGACTAGCCAGAACAGACAAGGAGGGGCTAGCTGGATAATATGGTGAGTTGTATCAGCGTATGATAGAGGTTGAGGTGTAAAATATGGTGGTGAAGTACCAGGAGGGTGAAGTGAAGATGGAATATATGTGTGGGGGCTGGATGACAGAATCGTTGAAAATGGAGTAGATGAGTGGGGGGACAAGGATGGAGTAGATGAGTGGGGGGACAAAGATGGGATAGATGAAGACGGGGACAAGGAATGTGATGTACCGTGAGGGCTTCCACCATTAGACCATGTTGATAGCCCGAAATAAGGAATAAGTCTGAGGTCTATAGGAAGTTGGCCATGCCTAGATGTGGAAGCTCCACGTCTAGGCTGGCCACGTCTAACAATAGAACCATCTCTACTTCTAGTCCTAACCATTTTCCCTGAAAAAAATTAATTAATGTAAAATCAATAAGTATGAAAATTTTAAATAGGGCAGGTAACTTAGTATATAAAGAATAGTATATGTTAGATGTTGTTGCACTCTTAATCTGGATGTTGTTCGTCACTGTTGTCATTTTGTTCATTAACTTCATCTAAGAAGTCAATATCTTCATATGTATCATCATCAACTGGTTCAATGGGGTCATCATCAAGTACTTCAAAAATGGTCGTGTCGGCTAGACCTTGTACCAGTTCAATTGTGAGAACTGGTAAGACAGTAGGCAGCTCATCAGCTTGATATGGCAATTCATCTTCGACGTTGTCAACTTGGACATAGACTCAGGGTTTTGTTGTTATTGCCACGCACCACCCATGAAGGTTTTTACATATGTTTGGGTAATTGACAAAATAAACTTGTCTTGCTTTTTGTGAAAGAATAAATGGATCATACAAAGCATATCTTCCATTTAACTTCACTTCAACGATATTATATTGTGAATGAAATATTGTCCCAACATTGATTGTAGGATTAAGCCATTCACAATAAAAAGGGGATCTTTTTACTGAGGCCAAGATAGTCAAATTCATAAATATGGTGAATTATGCCGTATAAGTCATCTTCACCTTCATCTGTGACACCTTTAACATACAATCCATTGTTTATTGTCTTTTTACCATGACTCCATGTGTTTTTATGAAACGTATAACCGTTAACAAAATATATATTCCATGATGTGGCATTTGAATTAGGTCCCCAAGCGAGGGCCTTCAAGTTTTGATCGGTTATGTCATTACTTTCGTCATGAACCTATGTGATAGTAATGTAATATAGTATTAGATTTATTTATGGGATAAAAACAATGACAATCATAAGTACATAAGTGCACTTACATATCGCTTGAACCATTTAGGAAAATTGTTGTGTATAAATGTCGATGCATCTTCAGCATTGATGGAGTTTACTTGTAAGAACAATCTTGAAAAATGTTACATAAAGCAATCAGTAAAGTTCATAAGCTATGACAGTTTACTTAAAATTTTGGTGGTTGAGTTAAACTTACTCGAGTATGGGTTTAACCTCATTGTAGTTAATGAGAATGTGAACATGGGCAGACTGATATTCTTTGTCTGTTAGCCAATGATCTTTGCTCGATCCACTTGGACGTCCACATCTGTTCAAAATTGACAATGTGTACTCCACTTCGTTATCTGAATCCTGTCGAGGATCATTTCTGAAAGTTGTATTGCCTAATAAACTAACACTTTTGAAATAATGAGAGCAGAAATATATAATTTCTCGATATAGATAGAATGTACATATTGATCCTTCAACACGTGCCAAATTACCCACTGATCTTTTTGCATCTCTCATTAACTTACGAGACAGACAAAATTATAAGACTTCGTTCAATGGTTGAAATTAAAATGACCAAAGAATCAAAAGAAGTTGGGGGAAATATTCTTTCCAATTTACATATGATGATTGGTATGTTTTCTTGCATTCTAACCACGTCCTCTGTTCTCAAAGTATTGGAACATAAGTCTTTAAAAAATCGACTTAATTCAGCAAGGGCACTCCATACAAAGTCTGGCAATGACCGAAAAGTAATCGGGAGTAAACATTTCATAAAAACGTGACAATCATGACTCTTTATGCCATGCATACTTTCTTTGTCAGGATTTGCACACCTTGCAATATTAGAAGCATAACCATTAGGCATCTTCAACTCACTAATCCACTTATAAATTGATTTGGCATCTTTCGATGAGAAGGTGTAGTTAGCCTCTGGCTTTGCTAACTTTCCATTATGTAACTGCACCAACTCCAAGTCTCCCTGAAGATACAACTCAACAACATCCAACCTTTCCTTTTCATTGTCTTTGGTTTTGCATTTAACATCCATCACAGTGTTGAACACATTATCAAAAAAATTATTCTCTATATGCATGACCCCAAGGTTGTGTCTTAAGAGATTATCCTTCAAATATAGGAGATCCCAAAATATAGATCTTTTAGTCCAATTGTGAAATTGTCCATACCCGGCCAAGTTGTCAAAGGTACCATCAGTTACTTTTGAAAAATCACTGAGAAATCCCCATAATTGGTATCCGTTCATGCGATAAGGTGGCTTATTCATTTCAACTTTGTTTTTGAGAAATCTCTTTTGACTCTTTCTGAAAGGATGATTTGTTGGCAAGAATTGTCGATGACAATCAAACCAAGAAGTTTTACCCCCATGTTTCAATTGGAATGCTTTAATGTCTTACATACAATATGGACAAGATAATTTGTCCTTAGTTCCCCACCTAGACAACATCCCATATGCTGAAAAATCATTTATCGTCCACATCAAGCATGCTCGTATTACAAAGTTCTCTTTAGTTGAGATGTCATATGTGAAGACACCTTCATTCCACAATAGTTGCAGGTTATCAATGAGCGGTTGTAAGTACACATCAATCTTCTTGGTTGGATTTGTCAGACCTGGTATTAGATAGGTTAGAAATATGTATGACTTTGTCATACACATTTCAGGGGGTAGGTTGTAAGGAGTCAGAAATACTGGCCAACAAGAATATGGGGATGCTGAAGCTTGCACATATGGTGTAAAACTATCAGAACATAAACCCAATCTAATATGTCGTGGGTCAGCTGCAAAATTGGGATATACATTATCAAAATGTTTCCAAGATTTCCCATCACTAGGATGTCATAATAAGTCATCATCATGTTTGTTCTCATGGTGTCATCTCATTTGCCTAGCTGAATCCATTGAAGCATACAATCTCTGTAATCTTGGAATGATTGGCAAATAGAATATTCTTTTAACTGACACCTTTTATATCTTTTGTTTTGGCCCTTGCCAAATATATATCTTGGAAGACCACAAAATTTGCACTAGTTAATTCACTATCATCTTTGTAATATAACTTGCAACCACCCTGACAACAATTAATCTTCACAGACTTCAATCTGAGACTTGAGACAACTTTTTTTGCCTCATAGTAGTTATTCGGGATCGAATTTTTTCTTGGAGCAATATCAATCAATAGTTGTATAAAATGATCTAAACATTTTTCTATTGTATGCCAATTGGTTCTAGAGGCCAAAAGCCTAATGGCTACCGATAGTCAGGATTCTGTTGCTCCATCGTAAACAGGTTCATTCGCAGATGCTAACATGTTATAAAACCTTTGCGCCTCTGCATTAGGGGGTTCTCCTCTATTCATCTCTTCACTTTGGACATTTTCATAATGAGTTGTTATGTCAGCTACCTGCATGTATGCATCATACACCATTTCGGTGACTGACCCAAAGTTGGCACCATAATTCATGTTTTCATAACTGGTGGATACATAACCTATACTATCATGAGTTGGTCAATCTTCTCCATGATAAACCCATACATGGTAGTTGGGTTGAAACCTATATTGTAGTAGATGAGCGCTCACATGAGAATGTTTAAGAATTTTTTGACAAATACATCTCACACATGGACGCTTTATCCCTCCATCCTTTATATATGAAGGTTGGTCTATTGCCGTTGATACAAATTCAAAAACTCCATCCATGAATTGTTGCTTTAATCTCTTTGAAGGATCAAGCATGTCATACATCCACAGTCGATCTATCTTCTACATGCTCATCATGAAATTGATATTACTAACAAATTGTATGCAATTGTTGTTGTCACAAAAATCAATCTTAAAATCACCAATGGAAATAACATAGGATGAGGCCAATGTTCGATACCATGGAAATTCATCCATGCTAATGTTAGTATAAATGAAAAACATAGTCGATATATTATCAAACTATGTTATCCGATTGTATGAAATTTATATTTAAAGTATAAATTTTATAAAAGAACAATTAAATGTATAAATTGTGTTTCCAATATTTTCTTCTTTATGAGCACAACACATGATATTATCATAAAGAGATTAAAAGCTCAGAATATGCAATAGAGACAAATGAGAAAGAAATGATAAATAGTGTCTTGAAAAAAATGTATCATCAACCGTACAATCCACAATAAAACCTTATTAATGTGTTTCATAATTTTAACTAAACTAAAAACTCATTAAACTTGAATTATTTTTTATAAATTAACTGAAAACTTATAACATCTTAATTAATATTGAGAAAATATAAGATCCTGATTCAAGTTGAGAAAACTAAGATAAGAGAATATAAAAAGGTATAAATTAGAAAGAATATATTTTATTATAACAAATTTCGATCGATGTTCATAATATTCTTGATAATGATCGGTGTTCATGTCAGTTTACACTCTTTCAAGCTTTATCAATTACGTAAACCATATTAGAATACATTAGAACAAAACTGTGTCAAAAAATTAAAATACAGAGCATGTGCATGAGAAATACAGAGTAGAAAAGAAGATGAAACATGGTTTTCCACACACACTATAAAGTATAATATTCAACAAATCAACACACTAATTTCATGTGTATGTACACAAGTTAGTTCAGCAAATATTCAGCAAACACATTTAGCAAAGATTATACACAACTACAACAAAATTGCTTACTTTAATTAGGATCCCAAGCGAAAGCAAGCTCGTCAATCACTCCCATCGCTGCTCCCACAAACCTTAAACCCCTAAATCTACGTTCAACACAAAAAAATTATTCAAACACACCTCAAATGAATCCTAAACCGAAAATCCAACCAAAATATAACACCCACAAACGCAGTTGCCGCAGTTGGAAAGGAAACGCAATGAGCTCACCTCCTTCGAACCTTCTTGCAGTTTCGCCGGTGCTAATCCTCCTTCGAACCAAATCCAATTGATAAAATCACAGTTTTAGAGCTTCAGAGCTTGTTGTGTTATGCTGTGTTTCGAAGCTTCAGAGTTATGCTCTAGTAATGTGGTAAACATTTGGCCATTCCAGTAATGTGGTAAACATTTGGCCGTTCCAGTAAAAGTTGGGCGTGGGCTTCTCTCAATATTTGGTAAAGTTAGTTTTCCGCATTCCAGTGAAAGTGAATCCCACCCAATTCTTTCTTTATAAAAAATTGAAATTGTCTAAAAGTTTTGATGTTAGCGTGTAGAAAGAAATTAAAACATATATCATGATTAATAAATTTTTTATATTACAATAAACAAAAATAATAAAATTAATGTATTATATAAAGTTTTATTATATTATAATAAAATAAAACAATGAAACTATAGTAATATATAAAAATAATTATTATAATTTTTTAATACAATTTTCTAAATATATACTCAAATGTCAAATAATTTGTTATTTAATTCATATGTTACACTGAAAATTTTCTTAGTATATTTAGTAAAGTTAACTATTTATGAATTATATTATTATATTATTAGTTAGTATTAACAGACATTAAATACAGTAATAACAAACAAAATAAATAAGTCTAAATTATTAAAAGTTATAATTATTTTCTTCTTATTATAATATATTATTAATATTCTTATTTAATATGTATGTAGTGTTTATAAATAAAATAAAAAAATGTTAAGAATATTAGAAAAAGAATTATTCAAATTTTACTAATTGAAAAAAAATGTTACAAGTTTAATGAGGTTTTTGTATAAGGGAAATTTTTTATTTTCAATTATTTGTTTGGCATGTTAATTTATTTATGAAAAATAATATGTTTAGGAAATATTGTTTATCGAAGAATTAACTTAACTGTGTTATTTAAATATAAAAAAATTACTTTGAATTGCTTCTATTAGTAATTAGGTACTATGACTTATTTTATAAAACATCAACATCTTATATGTCATTATAATTAACTATGTCATATAATAATCAAAATTACCTTTTATAATCAAACAAATTTACATAATCACATGTAATACACATAATATATAACATACATACAATCAATGAAGGACAACAATCATTTATCATTGTTGCATTTTCTTTATCATTGTTCTCACAATGCTAATGCAATTACTTTCAATTTTTTATAAATTAATTCATAGTCTAAAAAATTTTTGTATATTTTTAAATATTTTTTTTTCATAAATTTCTATCTACAAATTTAATTCACTTTAAAATAAAAAAAAAATGTATGAAATTGTTCACCTACTTCAGTGAATGTATATGTAGAAAACATTTTATTCACAATGAATCCAATCAAATTTTGAACTTTAAATATAGATTGTCAGTGTAACATCACCCAATTAAAATAAAAAAATAATTGTTTTTTTGCTGATATCTGCATGTTCATTCCTTTCTAACCCTACTAAGAATGAAGAGTGTGTTGTGATAGCTAATTAAGACACTTTTGCTAGTCTGCACCCATTTCAAATGAACTCTTATGTTGCTCTTCACCCATTTCAAGTGAAGAGTTATGCTTTCTTCATTGAGTTTCGTTTCAAATTCAATTAAATTAAAACTAAATTAAATTAATTAAGGCACTTTTTAACCATCTCTTCATCTTTCTCTTCTTACCAAATTCTAAACCTCAATCACATACCTAGAGTCATTAAAGCATTACTATAATACTTTTTTTTATTTCTCTTATTTATTTCTTTTTTGAAAAAATATTATAACATACATTTAGAAGAATGAGCAATGTTAGGTTGACACTGCTACGTGGCATACCTCCAGTTGACACCGCTGACGTGGGAAAAAATATGAATATTTTATGCCAGCGTGGAAAGTGGGACATTTTCAGAATTCTAGAAGCCCGTTTCTCACTCTGCAGCGCTCTCCCGCTTCTTCGTTCCCACTCTCAGTCGCACTCTCTCACTCTGCATCGCTCTTTGTTTCTTCGTCTCCCGCTTCTTCGTTCGTTCTCGTGTTCTCACTGTTGCTCTCAAACTCTCCCTTCTCGTGCTCTCACTGTCGCTCTCAACCTCTCCGTTCTCGTGCTCTCACTCTCGCTCTCTTCACTGTCTCTCTGTCGTCTGAGAAGGTTTCTCTGCGTATGAAGGTCTTCGCACTGTACAGGTCTCTGCGCTCTACGTCTTAGCAAAAGGTTGGTTTTTTATTTCGTTTATGTTTGAAAAACATGTAAAGGTTGCTGTTTTAAGTGATTGCTGATGCAAAAGGATGTTTTT
>Ga0209700_108661_pt1 | contig 12780 bp, 9 predicted proteins | sample SiratroredBW_FD_187528 | JGI IMG/M metagenome (GOLD analysis project Ga0209700, IMG submission 187528) | Root nodule microbial communities of legume samples collected from California, USA - Siratro red BW (SPAdes) (version 2) | ecosystem: Host-associated > Plants > Roots > Nodule | place: USA... | reverse complement strand
TTGAACGTTAGAGCACAATATGATATAAAATCAATTTAAATCAAATCAATAACACATAAAAGTAAATAGTAAGAAAACTTATCTCTTTATAGACCAGGTGTCTTCTGCTTTAATAATAATAATAATGTTAACTGCGTAATGTATATAAGTCATCAAATATAAATGTATACTTCAGTTTTGTTATCATCAAAACTTTATCAAATGATTTGATCCTCTAAAGGGACTTTGGACCGTCTAATGTTCAACACAAGCATTTGAGAATCTTGATGTTCAGCTCCTCTTTATCAAACTACTTTCCCAGTCTGATCAGGTAATTAACTATATGAGTGAATCGTTTCTGCACATCAGCAATTGATTCTCCTGGTTGCATCCTGAATAACTCGTACTCCTGAATCAGCACATGTTTCCTTGCCCGTTTCACATCATTCGTGCCTTCATGAGTGACTTCCAGCACATCTCACATCTCCTTTGCAGAGGTGCATTGAGACACGTTGAAAAACTCATCCATATTCAAGGCAGAAGTTATAATGTTCTTAACAATGCAATCATACTGCACATGTTTATTCTCTATATCAGACAGTTCATCAAAAGGTTTCACAGCAGACACACCATCAACAACATGCATATGTACATACGGTCCATTTACTATTACATTCCAAATGCCTCTGTGAATAGACTCAATAAAGATCCGCATTCTGACTTTCCAGAATTGGTAATTCACACCACAAAACATTGGAGGTCTATTTATTGAAGCCCCCTCAACAAAAGGTAAACGGTTTTCAGCCATAGATCGAAAACTTGACTAGGATACAAGTCCTAGCTCTGATGTCAATTGTAAGAAACTATTTTGGCTGAAATACAAGAGGGGGTGAATTGGATTTCAAAATCTTTTTCAAAATTATTTGACCTTTTAAGAAAATCCAAGTCAGTTAGATAAACTGGATCTTTATTGACTTTACTGAGCAGAGCAGTAGAATGAATCAGTAAACTGAATACAATCAAGTTACAGTACAATGTAGCAAACCAAACAGTTTTATTAGAATCCTAATGTAAGTGTGGAAGCGATGTAGTTTACTACACTGAAACAGACAGAAGTTTACTACACAAAATGAACTTATCAACTTCAATTCAATTAACAGTTTGAATTATTATAAACCAATCAAAAAATAAAATTCTTTTTATTAAAGAAACAATTATTAAAAGAGTCTTAAATCAAATAGAGTTCAGTTATTGATTCTGAAAACAGTTTATATAGTGAACCAATCAATTGAATCAATGATCAAGAAAGAGAAAGAAGATTCAAGAACACAAAGATTTTTATACAAGTTCACCCAACAAACGGGCTACGTCTAGTCCCTCACACACAATAAGGATTTCACTAAAAATAATCAACTGATCAAGTTTACAACACTTGCTACAACAAGAATACACTGCACACCGCAGCAACCACTGCTGAACCTATAGCAGACCAAGAAACCACACAGAGTCCACTATGTGTTTCAAGAACTCCCTTGCTGAAACCCACAGCAAGTCACAGTTATACAGAATCCACAGTATAACCCAGAAACGTCTCACTGCACGTTGCAATAGACCATTGTTGAACCCACAGCAGAACAAGAAATCACACAAAAACCCACTGTGTGTTTCAAGAACACCCTTGCTGAAACCCACAACAAGTCACAGTTATACAAAGCCCACTGTATAACCAAGAAACACCTCACACTGCTCCACGCAGTCAGTGAACCACCAGTACAGTCTCGTTGTACCACGAATTACACCCCAGTAATTCAAGAATTCATTAGCAGTTTTAATACAGTTAAAAGATTTACATAGAAATCAACTAACAAGAGCAACTCTATACAACAGATCAGAAAGTAAGAAGAAATAGGTATAGAGTGCTTAGGCTGAGGTCAGATCAATGATGTAGAAATGTGCAGTCAGTTTCCAAAGCTCCAGCAAAATGCAGAAAACCAGTTCTTGATGAATTCTTTGAAAACTTCAAATGATCTTGATCTCAAAAAGGTGGTAGCGTTTTCTCTCAAGTCAAATGAGTGTAGTATGTATGAAAATGCTCTGTATTTTTTTTCTCTTTTGAAAAACACACCAGCTATTTATAAGCAACTGTAATGAAATCTGTCAAACTTTAGTCGATTGATTTGACATTGAGTCGACTAAATTTTAAAAGATAGTTAAAACAGTTTATCAAAATTTGAAATCTGTTTTTTAATGATTTTTAAAACCTTGCTAAAGCCAATATTCTCAATGGAGCTTATCAATGATCAGCACATTCATCATCACAGATTTAACCACAATCTAGACACACCAACACCACCTAAAGCCTAGACCCAAAACACCAAACTCCATGCAAACTCCATGCATCTTCTCTTGACAACACTTGGTCTTAACTTGGTCAACATGGCTGGTTGCTCCAAATTAACTTAGTAGCTTTAGTTGTGGCTGGTTTGGCTTCATCAAATCAATACAACAACTCCTGGTGCTAACAATATGTTATTCCCATGTAATGGTTGTTGATCTTTTAGGTTATTAAGATAATGGAATATTGGTATTGGTTGTTGTATTCTATCTCAATCTATTTTGGAGAAGATGTCATAGTATGGGGGAGTAATCAATCTAATATGTTCTATTAACTGAATCTGTTCTCAGTTTTTTTTATTAACCAATTGAGTTCTATTCTGATAATTTCTTTTAAAACTCTGAACCTGTTAAGACGTATGGTACTAATGATTTATTTGAGTTCAAGTAGAGTACTTCAGGTTCAAGACTAATTGAGCTTAACACATATCAGAACACACAGCAGATTGCTTTCATCAAATTGAGGGAGATTGTTAGCACCATAGCTAAGCATGTGATTTGATGAAGACAATAAAGAATATAGCTTGATGGAGTGTTAGACTACACCAAGCACGGGGTTGATTGGAAGACCTGTTGGAGCCTACTGGACCAGATGTGATCAAGAGAAGATATGCTTGAGCCACTTGGAGTTGTTGTGGTTTCGGTCATAGGTCCCTAAGCTTGGGTAGATGTGTTTGTGAGCTTGGTACTCAACCATTAGTGATATTGATCATCACTCTTGAAGATGCTCAAGATTCATGTGTTTTAAAAAAAATGGTTTTATCAATATTAACATGGTTTTGAGAAAAAGAACCTAAACTGATTTTTGTTGAAAAAGATTTTTCAATCAATTGAATTTTTAAATCAATCGATTGGATGTGACAGCTATTTCTGTTACTACTAGAATCTTTGATTGAGTCAACTAACGGTCAATTCAATCGATTGAATGGTTTGTTCAATTAATTGAACCAGTGACAGCTAAGCTGTTTTAAATCAGAATTGATTATAAAAAGGAATTGTCTCTATTATTTTCATAACTTTGAGATTTCTAAAATATACTTTTGAGAATTCCTAAGAGATCATAAGCGCTCTTTTTGTGCAAACAGTTTTCAAATTGATTTACACATAAGAAATCATAAAGATCGAGAGTCTTGGAGCACTACTTGAGTGAGGATCAACTGTTTCGGTTCTGGACTAGAGCTAAGTCTTCCACACTTGACCTCAATCCATTTTATATTGTGTATAGTGTGGTTGATTGACTTGAACTGTATTTTGTTCTTATTGTATTCAATTGGGTAGTGTTGTGGGTTTCTGTACTGGTGTAACACCAGCTGAAGGGTTCAGTGTGGTGGGTTTACTACTGGGAGCAGTAGGTACAGCGGCGAGTAGTGTGTAACTTGCTGGGAGCAAGGGTGTAAAATTGATCTTGGATCATTTTAGTAGAAATCTTTGCTGGTTTGGCAAAAGACTGGACGTAGCCCTTGTGGAAGGGTGAACCGGGATAAAAATTATGTGTTCTTGCTTTTCTCCCTACTATTCTTGATAGCTATTATTCAACTGTTGTTATCATTTCAATTAACTGGATTAAAATCTAATCATCTTGTTGATTGTATTCTGATTCTTGGAGAGTTCAGTAAATTGTTTGATTAATTCTGTAATATTTCCGCTGTATATATCTTCTTATACATTTTGATTCAATCAATTGTATTCTGAGCATCTATTTACTGAATTGTTTACTGGATAGTCCAGAACTGTGCAGTTAGTTGATTTTATAAAGATACTTCATTCATATTCTTAAATCACTTTCCAGTTTTGCCAAAATTTTAAAGTTCAATTCACTCCCCTCTTGAACTCAGTTCAACCTATTTTTTACATGTGACACGTTGAAGTGTCAAATGGGAGTTACATGAACAGTGGTGTCAAAGTATCATTTTCCTATAAAATATGACCCCACTTGCATATAAATTTGAGATTGGGCCCCATTTAAACGAAATTGCCACGTGAACATGAATACATGCAAACTTGAAATTCCCACATCAACGTGAATCAGGTAGTGAAGGTAAGAGGCAAATAAATGTGGGATCCCACTATTTAGCATTGCTTCTCTTTTCCATGGCAGAGCCTATTCCACCCAAAGTGTGATGAGAAGAATCCAACCTCCCTCCCTGGTACTTTGTGCTTGTATGCGTAGAGAGCATTTATAAGGTGACGCTAGAGGTGTTTGTGAGGCATCATGGTGGTGGCGTTACGGAGGTGCATGGGGTCATGATGATGAAGTTTGGTGGTTGTAGTTTGGTGGCCTAATGGTACGGGGAGATGGCAGCGTAGTGTTAGGAGATACAAGGCACATGGTGATGAGGTTTGATGGTTATGGAGGTGGTTTTGAGGAGGAAGGTGAGGGAGAGGATAAGAGGTGCATGGGAGGTGCAAGATGCATGGTAGTGGCGCTTGTGGGGTGTCACAATAAGCTTCATGGTCTTGAGGACTGGATGGCAATTTGGGCAGTGGCAGTGGCGCATGGGACTTGTGTGAGAGGGTTGAGGGTGATACTGTGAAGTGAGGGAGAAGTGTTTGAGAAAAAGCGTGGAGTGGCAGTGGCAGTGGTTGTTGAAGATGGTGGGAACGATGGTGGTTGTTTGGTGAAGATAGCTAGGTATAAGATGAGGGCAGTGGAGATATGAAAGCATCATATATTCCCCATTGGGCACTAATAAGAGTTCTCATCATCAGAATACCAAGGGGAAGACCACGGCTGAAGAGGTTGCATCTCTGGTGAAAGATTTTGCTGTGTTGCCAGCCGTGTTGAGGTTGTGATGAAGGTGTTTACATTGCCATGGCGGAAGAGATTTCTCTAGGCGATTTGCGGGTTAGGAGTGCACTCTATGTTTGGGATATTTTTGGTGCAGGAGTGGAAAGTGAGAGAGAAGGCTTTGAGTGTGTGAGTTTGGGTGAGAGAAGAGAGGGATTTTGATGATGTCGAGGGTGGAGGCGTTGGTGGTGAGGCATTGTGGAGGTGTAGGTTAAAGGGGCACGGCGTACGTAGGTGCAGCAGCTAGGGTGCCATTTGAGGTTCAGTGGCTGGAGGCGCATAGATGAGAGGTAGGTTTTAGTTTATGGGGTGTCGTGGAGGTGCAAAGGATGGTGGGAGATATGGCGCGACTTCTTTGGGGTACCATGGAAGCATGAGGGTGCGCGATTGACTTGGTAAGTGGAGGAGATTGGTTGAGGCACTTTAGGTGTGGTTTGCTTGTGTGGTGAAAGTGCAATTTGGAGTGTTTGGTGCAGGTTGCAAGATTTGGAGGTGATGGTTGGAACGTGGTGGCTAGAAACTTAGGGTGGGAGCATGAGATTGCAAAAGGGTGAGCGTGAGAGGTCTTGGTGAAGGTTGGGTGAGAGAAGGATGACGTAAGATGAGGTTAGAATCACGTAAAAGGTTTTTGAGGGTAGTATATGGTGGCAACAAGAGGCGTTTGGGGCAGTTATAGTGCATGGAAGATGATAGTAGCGATTATCCTCATGTGTGTAGTAATGGAGGATCTGCAATGATGGTTCTCTAGGGGTATAATGGAGGTATGGTTGTGTTACTTTGTGCGTTGTGGTGTGATGATAATTGAAATTGGTGGTGCTCTTTTTTTTAGTGAATGTATGGTAAAGAGTAATGTTATTTTGACACCGTTGGGTTTTGGGGTATTTTCGTCAAAGCATCTTATGTGGCAGGGTCATTTTTGATAGCGTGTATTATAAGGGCAAATTTGGTTTTTCTGAAACCTGAAAATGCAAGTTTGGTGCTCATTCATTCCATTCTCTGCACTGCTCTCACTCTCTCTGCCCCTGCTCCCGTCTCTACTCCCGTTTTCATTCTCCTTTTCGTCTCCCTACTTCTGTCTTCGTACTTTCATTTTGTCAACTCTCATCTATGCTCTCGTCTTCTCCGTGAGTGCTTTTCTTCCATTTTTCAACAAAAGTTGTTAAAGGTGAGTATTTTAGGATGTTTTCACGGAAAAGGAACTGTTTTTCATTGTTTAAATGTTCGTCTTGTATGATTTCCGTATGGGGTTTAGGTTTGTGAAGTAAAGATTGTTCTTTTATGGGGTTTTTAATGAAAAGGGAATATCGTTATTTGGTATCACGATTTAGGGTTTTGAGAAAGAACTTTATTTACGTGATTTTTGTTAAGGGTTTAAGGTTTTGAGAGAGACGGGATGTACTGTGTGTTGGGGGGAAAATGACAATAAGTATTGGGCTGAGGATTGATTGGGTTTGGAAATAGATGAAGGCATCAACCCAATGGTTACCCATGGCTTAACGAGGGAACACCTCAATTGTAGTTTTGGCGACTGATATCAAACCTCTTCATAAGGACCATTTCTTTTGATTGACTATATGATGTTCATTTTAATGACCTCTGTGCCTTAAAAGTGATTTTTTGGCTTCCATCAACCCAATGGTTACCCATGGCTTAACGAGGGGATAACTTAGTTGTAGTTTTGGTAACTGATATCAAACGTCTTCATAAGGACCATTTCTTTCAAAGGAAGTTGTCATGAGGATTAATAACGCTTTTATTGACCACATCATGTTCATTTTAATTACCTCTCTGTCTTAATACTAGTTTTTTTGGCTTCCTTCAAGCCAATGGTTACGCATGGCTTAACGAGGGGACACCTCAGTTGTAGTTTTGGTGACTGATATCAAACCTCTTCGTAAGGACCATTTCTTTCAAATAAAGTTATCATGAGGATTAATCACTCTTCCATTGACCACATGATGTTCATTTTAATGACCTCTGTGCCTTAAAAGTGATTTTTTGGCTTCCATCAACCCAATGATTACCCATGACTTAACGAGGGGACATCTCAATTGTAGTTTTGGAGACTGATATCAAACCTCTTCATAAGGACCATTTCTTTCAAAGGAAGTTGTCATGAGGATTAATCACGCTTTCATTGACCACATCATGTTCATTTTAAAGACCTTTCTGCATTAATACTGGTTTTTTGGCTTCCATCAACCCAATGGTTACCCATGACTTAACGAGGGGATACCTCAGTTGTAGTTTTGGTGACTGATATCAAACCTCTTCATAAAGATCATTTTTTTCAAATCAAGACCATTTCTTTCAAATTAAGTTGTCATGAGGATTAATCATGCTTTTATTAACTACATCATGTTCATTTTAATGACCTTTTTGCCTTAATACTGGTTTTTCACATTACATCGCCGCAGTGGTTACCCATGGCTTAACGAGGGGATACCTTAGTTGTAGTTTTGGCGACTGCACTCAAAATAATCATATTACAATACTTCATATTAACAATAATAATTGTAACAATATTTACAGTACTTCATATTAACAACACTAATTATAACAATATTTACAATACTACATATTAACAACAAATGCTAAAATAATGTAGTTCTATACAAGCAATTACAACAATCATGTACTGCTGTGGTAAGGAATAATAGTAAGTTCTGAACTTAAACTGATCAAATTGACAGTAGATACAACCCATTGATACACGAGCTGCTGCCGAAAAGTGTGAAGCTGTAAATAAATCATGATCAACCAAATTAAAATGTGCCAACTCAACCAAAAATATAGATAACTATAAAAGTATAACTAAACTATTACAAATCGTGGAGTATACATGCATATTTTTCCACCAACAACAATACTGTAAAACGACCATTAGAAACATCTTTTCCCTTTCCAGCCATCAATGTTCAAACACCAAAGCAAAACATCCAAGTTCAGTCAAATGACCATTTTAAGAAATTAATCTGTGTGCATTAATAATGATTCTAACTCTGCATTAATCAGCTGTTACCCCTTCTTTAACAAAGGGACACCTTAGTGCAAGTTTTGGCGACTCAACACATACGTGTTCATCAGTCGCCAAAAATTGTACTAAGGTGTTCCCTCGTTAGGACATGGGTAACCACGGATGTTTTGTAAGTTTATAACCACTTATTGTTTAACAAAGCACCTATGGTTATCCCAAGGTACGCATTAGTGAGCACACAACACCATGCACACAACAAACAAACAAATTTAAACATTACAAACCTAAACCCCTTACAAATTTTTTTTCCACCAACAATCAAGAAGAGCACTGTAAATCACATAAAAGACTAACTTTTACTTCAACCACCAACGGAAATCAAATGAAAAACAAAAAAATCTTTTCTATTCCATCAATAACCAAGAACAAAATTGTTAAACGACCAAAAAGACATCATTTTCCATAAAAAATCACATAAAAACCTAAACTTTACTTCAACTACCACAAACTCCAAACGGACTTTAAATGACAAAAAAAAAAACATTTGTATTCCATAAACAACCAAGAACAAAACTGTTAAACGACCAAAAAAACATAATTTTCCATCAAAAATCACTTAAAAGAGCAACCTTACTTTCTTTTCCATCAAAAATCACTTAAAAGAGAAACCTTTACTTCCTTTTCCATCAAAAATTACTTAGAAAAACAACCTTTACTTCCTTTTCCAACATAAATGACATAAAAAATTAATCTTTAGCTTATACAGACAACGAACTGTTGAGGTGGACGAACCTTTAGCGAGAAAGAGCAGAGAGAACGAGAGAGCTTCAGATCTGTGCGAGAGAGCCAGAGAGCCAGAGAGCGCAACGAGAGCCAGAGAGCCAGAGAGACCAAGAGAGCTAAGAGAGCTAGAGAGTTAGAGAGTGAGAGAGTAAGAGAGTGAGAGTGCTTTGTGTGCGAATGACTTTTGGGTTACCTTCAGTCGTTTGGGTTTCCTTCAGTAGCTTTACACGCTAGCTTAAGAAACTAATATTTTTGTCTCATCAACAGTGTCAAATGAATGTTATGTCACGTATCAGTGTAAAAATAACATTACTCTATGATAAAACTCTAAATAATATGACCTTTATACATCATGAAAATGTTACAAGATAAAACAAAAAAAATACCTAATTCTTAGTTCTTTCAAAGTTGGTCGTTCTCTCTTTCTTTTCAATTTCTTCTTCTTGATGAATATATGTAAAAATCGTGCTCTTCTTTCTACTCCGTCTCCTTTTTAAGTAAGGATTTTTTTGTGATTTATCATATGAATGATAGCATTTATAAGATAAATGGCTTACAGGAAATAAGATTGTGGAAAGTAGGGAGAAATCGTTTCACAACATATCTTTTTCTTTTATTATTATTTTCTTATATTTTTTATATTATTTTATTATTAAAAGAGGTAGTTCATAAGATTGATTCAGTCTCTTCTTTTATTATTGATCAAAAAATAGTTTGAAAACAATCTCAATTTCTTTTATTATTTTTTATTATTTTTGTTTGATCTCTATTTTTAAGTTCTGTTATTTTATTTTATATTTTTATTTTTTATGTTATTTATTTTTTTATTATTAATTATTATTTTATTTTTGTGAAATTTAATGGATAAATTAAACCTCTATTTTTATTTATTATTTTTTTATTTTTAAAATAAATCCTAAAATAATAAACTAGATTTTATTCTTTTATTATTTTATTTCTTTATTCTTATTTTTTTAGATCAAATTTTTATTCTAATTAATATTTATCCAAACGAAATAAAATATTGACAAATATATTTAATGATATTATTAAATTAAACTGATCAAGTTATTATAAGTAACAAATACAATAAAAGAAATATTTAATTTTAAATAAAAACACATTAAGTACATTAAATATATATTAATATACTTAAATAAATTCTTAATATAAAGCAAACAACTTTTACAATGAGAGACTGTCTCATTTCTTCTGTTGGCAACAATGAGACAAAAGGAACTTCACTTATCTGTTGTTACTTCCTCCTGCCTCGCAATATATTCTTTCATTAAAACTTTCATATTATTTATTTCAATTTAATACCCTAATTAAATATTAATTAAATATTTAATCTGTATAGTAATTAAATAATTTAACTAATATTTAATTAGTGTATTAATATTTAAAAATTTGTGTTTATTTTCTTTGAATTTATTTTACATTATTAATTATTTTAAAATTATTTAAATATAATTAATAAATAAATTAGTCTCTTCATATTGTCTTATATTTATTTGGATCTTCTTCTTTTAACTCTCTTCATATTGTCTTAAATTTATTTTGATTTTTTTCTTGTAACTTCATCTCATATCATTTTTCTTATAATTCTATCTCATATCATTGTATTAATTTTTTAGTTATCCAATGAAATAAAATTAATCATAATAAAAATAGGCAGTTGTGTTTTTAAACAATAAATCATTTTAAAAATAATATTATAAACAAGAAATAAGTATAATAATAGAATAAATAAGGTTATATATTTGAGAAAATACTGATTCTACTACTTATCATAATTTAATAATTTTTAAAAGTAACATTATTTTAGTTAAAACGTGTAACTGTTTTAATATTATAAATTTAGTTAGATACTCATTTAAATCACTTTAAATAACGTATGGTAAAGTTTATTTTTAAAATTTTAGATTATTTTTAAGTTTTTTTCTTTTATTATTACTTTTCGTTAGGTTGAGTCTCATGGTTTTGAGTTTATTTTTTCTGTGCATCTTTATAATTATATCTTACAACTCTTGTTGAAATAAGATATTATTATTCTACTTTTCAAATTTTTATTTTATTTTTTCTCTAATTTTAATCTTATTTTTTTGAACTACTCTTTTTTCTACTGGTTTCTCTATTTTTATTGGTTCACTTTATTTATAAATTTCCATTAATATATTAACGTAAACTAATTATTACATTATTTAATGATTTTTAATAAAAAAATGGATGTCTCAACCCTTTCTTATCTTAAAGCTTCGTGTAAAAACTTAGAAAATCTGTCATTTTAGTAAAAATGGTAGAAGTGGAATGAGCACTTGATTATTATATTATTAAACTAAAAACGCTTATTTATAGAAAAAGTAAGTAGTCAAGTCTCATTTCAACTAAGCCATCATCTATCATCTCTCTAAAACTCCTAACCCTAACTCTCTTTTTTCTCTGACTTCTCTCTAAGTCTCTGCTTCCATACCTCACCAGTTTCTCAAGCGAAGCCCACCATTGGACTCGTGACAGAGAATAGAGCAAGTCTACCCGATCAGAATCTCCGTTAGAGTAAGTTCATTTTCTGCCCTCTTCCCTTAGAGCCACTTTTAGGTTTTTGTTTTCCTCTACCTTATGAGCTTGCAGGTGGCCTCTGAGTTATTAGATAGTGCCTTTGTGAACTCATTTCCTTAGTGTTATAGTCTGATCGTTGATCAGAGGTTCTTTGGTGCAGATTTGAGTTCTTAAAGATCTTAGGCTTTGGGGCTGTTATAGAGAACTTCTAGTGCAATTCAGGTAAGGGAAGCTAACCTTAGTGCTTGTTTGATTTACAAATTTAAGTCTTGAATAGAGAAGTTAATGATTGTAGTAATTGTACAATTTGTATCTGGTAAAGTTTCCTGCAGGTCTAAAATGTTGAATTGAATGTTGCATGTATGAGATAGTTGTGTGAAAATTGATGATATGTTGATCTGTTGAATAGATAATTTGTACTAGGGTAGATGATTCATCGTGTATGTGGCTTGATTTTCACCCAATTTAGTCATCTGAGGCATGCATGGTAACTCTGATATAGTGAATTTTGCTGATTTTTCTGCATAATTCGCCCAGGCGACATCATCTCGCCTAGGCTAGAATGGTTTCGAGTAGCAAGTATGCTCTCTGGACTGTTTTCGCTTAGGCGAGAAAGTAGTTCGTTCAAGCGAGGGTACAGTCGCCCAGGCGTGGAAGCCCCTGGAGCAAGTGTGCTCTCTGGAGTGCTTTCGCCTATGCGAGAAATATTTCGCCCAAGTGATGAGGTATTCTCGCCCAAGCGATAAATTTTTCGCTTAGGCGAGGAGTATTTTCGCCCGGGCGAAATTAGTCTCGCCCAAGCTAAAAAAAAAATGGCTTTTTGTTTCTAAATGTTTAGCTCTTTTGGAATGCAATGTATGTATTTAGTAAAACAAATTAATTGATAATTTAAGTTTAATTATATTGATAGTTTTGTGATTTCTTTAAATGTTGAGATTGAAGTGGAGATTGAGTTTTAAAAGTGAATGAATGCATGAGTAGAGATCTGTATTGTAATTTGATATTGTTAAGAGTGTTGATAAAGTTTGTCAAAGCCTAGGCATAGTGTTTTGAGGAAAGAAAACACCTGTGTCTTGGTTAATTAGGAAGTGCATTGTCTAAGGATCTGATCAATAACGATTGATATCCTGACTCTACTAGTAATAGGAATCAAATAGATGATCATTACTAGGTGGTGAGAGTCGAAGGAGGTCTGAACTGGGTGACTGCAGCTTGAAATATAGCTGGTCAGAAAAGTCTCAGGGGGACTAACCCTGTCATACATGATTGATGATTCATTTGTGTGGGGGCTGTGTGGATT
>Ga0209700_108658_pt1 | contig 12784 bp, 8 predicted proteins | sample SiratroredBW_FD_187528 | JGI IMG/M metagenome (GOLD analysis project Ga0209700, IMG submission 187528) | Root nodule microbial communities of legume samples collected from California, USA - Siratro red BW (SPAdes) (version 2) | ecosystem: Host-associated > Plants > Roots > Nodule | place: USA... | reverse complement strand
TCCTATATTAAATTATACACAAAGGTCATTTAAGCATTCTAATCATACAAGCATTTCAATTATAGAACAATGCTCAAATAAATTATAAAACATAGATCAAACATTCAACATATAGTTAAACATTCTCCAAAAACATACATCAAACATTCTCCCAAAACATTCTAATTTGAACAAGCATTCTAATGATATAGATAAACATTCAACACATATTGTTCTTCCATTTCAAAGAAGATAAAAACACACCTCTTGTAGCGTAGTGGTGATGCCAAAACCGAACCCGCAGTGGTGACGCCAAAACCAACAACACAAACAAACCCAAACCCGCCAAACGAACCCTACCAAAATCACAAAGCACAAACAAATGCTCAATACAATAACAATATCAGTAAAAGCAAAAGAAAATGGAAGAGAAAGAATGGCGCACAGCTTCAAACCAAACGAAGCACGAACAGACTTGAAATCGAAAATAGAACCGTTCAAATTGAAGCTCTCGAAAATGCGAACAAGAGGAAGCAAAATGGAGTAGAATGAGGTGCAAATGGAGGTCGAAAAGTGCAGGAGAAGACGCTGGAACAGTGCCTGGAAGAATACGCGCGCAGCGGAGAAGAAGAAAAGTGAAGAAAAAAAGGCGCGTTTGAAATAAAATAGAAGCACCATGTCGGTTCTGGACTCCCAACTGACATGGTGCATGCCCTGAAATTTAAAAAAAATTACTGTTAACACACCACGTCGGTTACAAAGCCCAGAACTGACGTGGTGTGTGCCCTAATTTCACCTATTTTCCCCAATTTTTCCCAATTTGTCATACAGTATACACCACGTCGGTTATAAGGCCTTAGCCGACGTAGTGGAGAACAATCCCACGTCGGTGATGGCCTCTTAACCGACGTGGGATTCATGCGCCTCCTACAACTTTTAAAAATTTGAATTTTTCCTTTTTATAAATAGGTCAATGACGGTTGTTTGTTCCAACCGACGTGGAATTGTTCATTTATTTACAAAAATGCCACCATGTTTCTGACTATATCGTTTATCTCTTTAACTGTCATAAAAAGAAGACGTTAAAGCCTATTTTTCTACTAGTGGATGGATCAGCTATCATCTGTCCCTTTTCTGTGCTTTCCAAGTCACTCCTCCAATAAGAAAATAATCTCAAGCAAACAAAGAAAATAATCAACTGCACACTTTTCTCATCTTAAGAGTGTGACCACAAATAAAAAAGAATTAGTATCCTGTAATTTATGTCTCAATATTTTATTAGTGGTAGCTCGTACTTTTGTTTTCAAGTCTTCCATCGGTAAAATTTTCCTCAAATATCGAACCTCAGAACAAATCCATATACGGTGATATGAATCTACCTAAAACAATATCGATGGGTTTTGTTACCTTCTTTCTTCAATCCATGCATGGTTAAAAAGAAACATGCATATCTTCCTTAGAAAAGCGAGAAATAGTTTAATTTAGAAAACCAAAACCAGGTACATGCAATGTTTCCCTGATCACATACTAATACGTTCAAAGTCAATTAATCTCATCCCATTTACACCATATTCCACTTCTCTGCACCAGAGCACTTACCATATCTGTACCATTCCATAAAAATGCACAAAATTTTGAAAATGGCAGCAAATTTCACATTCTCCTACACACATACGGGGCTGTGTGTCACTCATTTTCATATAATTTTTTATTCTTTTTTCCTATAATTTGAACTCAGAAATAAAATAATTAATTAAAATCTCTAAACAAGTAACAACAGTGCTTATATAGCAGCAATTGTTTTATCATATGGTTCCATTAAGCACTTTCATGGACCACCCTACCATTATTACAATGCTAATATTCACAACTATAGCATTGTTGCTATCACGCGCCGAGGCCCTGCGAAAGTGTGGAAATTGCGGTCCGAACCCGGTTCCTTACCCATTAAGCACAGGACCCGACTGTGGCGACCCCTGGTACAAGATCCGGTGCACCGCAGGTACACTCTGGTTCGATGCACTCGCCGGATCATCCTACGCGATCAGGTCCATCGATCCGTCCACCCGTCGGATCATAACCCGACCCGCCACGCTGGCTCCAAAAACGTGCGTGTCCACGGACTTCCGCAGCGAAGGCATGCACCTGAACGAGACCCTTCCTTTTAGCTTGGCTTCGGGGAACGCCGTTTTTCTCTTCAACTGCACACCCCACGCGCCTTCGATGAACTGCTTAGCAAGCAGCGCGTGCCACAGCTATATTAAGGAGCATGCAGATTTCGGCGCGTGCGGCAGTGCGAGCACGTGCTGCGAATACCGGACCATTGGGGCCCGCAAAGAGTTTGCGATTCGCTTGCACGGCGGAGAGTGCGCGGCATATGAGAGTTTTGTGGATTTAAACGGCACGGTGGCGACTGTGGGGAAGCGGTGGCCGGAGAGTGGGGTGGGGATCGAGTGGGTGGCACCAAAGGAACCGGTCTGTAAGGAGACTGTAGATTGCAAGGAATTGTTGAACTCAAAATGTGGAGTGGGCCCTGGTGGGGTCCACAGGTGCTTCTGCAATGCTGGGTTTCAGTGGGACCCCATCAATGGTTCGTGTCAACCACAAACTCAGACACACAGTATGGCCATAATTTTCTCTTTTTGTTTTGTATAGTTTACATTTTAACATTTAAAGATATATTATTTAATAGTTTTAATTAATAATAAATCAAGAACTTTCATTTCTTCTCAAATATCAGATAGATTTAAGTTTAACTTTCAGATTTTTATTCGTTAACTTAGTTGTATATTAAATTTTAAACAAAGAAAAAATTGTGGGAGCAAACGCTACCCTAAAAAGTAGTATTAAGAATTTTAATGGCTCTACTAAGTAAAAGATTTCCTACATGTGTACATTTTGATGTATTTAAAAATATATTCACATTTTTTTGTGACAAAAGGAAAAAGAATTCTTGTTTAGTTATGATTATTAGTTGATTATTAGTTTGTCCGAAATACTTTTGAGGTTTATAAAAAAGACACTACTAGTAAAACCACATAAAAATTTCATCGTATTAAATATATTCTCATTGTTTTATTGTAAAAGAAAAACTTAAAAATAAGTACCAGTAAAAACAATGTTTGTTTGACGCATTAAATAATTTTGTTTTAAAATTTTATCATTATAAAAAATATGTTTATGTCTTTGAATTAATATTTTATTTGATTGATGACAAAAATATATATTTTCAGGTCAGAAAAATAATTTTTATTTTTATAACTGGTTTCTTTATTTTTTATTTTTATGTTATGTTAGCATACACCCATAAGGAAATCTTATAACATTTCAGTTCTTAATTTTATAATCTAGTGTATAATCTATGAAGATGTTTTAGGTCTTCCTTTGCTAATAGCTAGAGATAGATATGGATTTTACGATTAAAAAATTACATATAAAAAAGATGAGTTTAATTTTTGTCATAATTGAGTAATTTAATTATTAATAATTATTTTTTTAATTTTTAATTTTTATTTAAATTTTAATTAACATGTTATTTTCAAATTAAAATGAAAAAACTGAGTTTAACTCATTAAAAATAAGGAAGACCAGTGTCAATTTTTTAAAAACAAATTAGGTGAATTTTGTATTAAAAAATGAAGAATTATTAATGTTATTTTATTAAAAATATAGAATAATATGCTTTAAGATTAGAAGGTGAAACATAAATAAAATTTCCTTTATTTAATCAACTTTGCATGAAAAAAAAATAGATTAATTAGAATTTTTTTGTTTTTTTGATATGCAGACACAAAGTGCACAAGACATGGAAAAGACAGCCACTGCAAAGTTAAGAAAAAGAAGATGCTTGTTCCTGGTATGTGTTTATCATGTAGCAACTCCCTCTGTATATTGCCAACATTTAACAGTTTGGATCACTTCCGATATCATTGTGCAATATTAACAATAAAACCTTTGTTATTGTATCAAAAGGGACATAATTAGTGGGAACTTTTCTTTTCCTGGAAGATGAGATGAATAAACTATAAATCATAAAATTTAAGAGAAAATCATGAAATGTTATGACTTTTCTGTGTATGTTATTTATAATTTTCCAGTGTAAACTAACTCTTGTCTTTAGATATGTTTCGCCTTTTTTCTCTCAAACGAGATTTTTCCTTGTCAAATGCAATCTTCTTGCTACTGACCACTGTTTTTTTCATGTTTTCCTAAACTCTTGTTTTCAACAGTGGTTGTTTCCTTAGGAGGAATAGTCTTTGTTCTAACCGGCATAGGAGTCATTTTCTACAAGAAGCATAACCAAGCAAAAGGAAAAGCAAAGGAGGCCAAAATCAGTAAGAGAAAAGAAGTGTCAAGTGTGAAAGCCAGTGCTTTATCATCCAGAATCTTCACAGGCAGAGAGATAAGAAAGGCAACGAACAATTTCTCCCGAGAAAACCTCATTGGCACTGGTGGCTTCGGTGAAGTCTTCAAGGGCACATTCGATGATGGAACCGTCTTTGCCATAAAGCGTGCAAAGCTTGGAAGCACCAAAGGCATTGATCAGATGCAAAACGAGGTTCGAATTCTGTGCCAAGTAAACCACAGAAGCTTGGTGAGACTCCTTGGTTGTTGCTTGGAACTTGAACACCCTTTGCTGATATACGAGTACGTTTCAAATGGGACCCTTTTTGATTACCTTCATCGTCACTCTTGTGGCACAAGGGAACCCCTCAAATTATACCAAAGACTCAAAATTGCACACCAAACAGCTGAAGGGCTTTCATATTTGCATTCTTCAGCTGTGCCACCCATTTACCACCGAGACGTGAAATCAAGCAACATACTTCTTGATGACAAGCTTGATGCCAAGGTTTCTGACTTTGGTTTGTCAAGGCTTGTTGAATTGGCTGAAGAAAACAAGAGCCATATCTTCACTAGTGCTCAAGGGACACTAGGGTACCTAGACCCTGATTACTATCGTAACTTTCAGTTGACGGATAAGAGTGATGTTTATAGCTTTGGAGTGGTGCTGATGGAGTTGCTCACTGCTCAGAAAGCCATTGATTTCAACAGGGAAGAAGAGAGTGTGAACTTGGCCATGTATGGGAAGAGGAAAATGGTTGAGGAGAAGTTGATGGATGTGGTTGATCCTTTGCTTAAAGAGGGAGCTAGCGATTTGGAATTGGAAACTATGAAGTCGTTGGGGTATCTCGCAGTTTCGTGCTTGGATGACCAGAGGCAAAAACGGCCTTCCATGAAAGAAGTTGCTGATGAGATTGAATACCTGATTAAGGTTGTTAAAGGTCAAGTTTCCAAATCATGAATTTGCCAATCTGAGAAGGAGTGTGAAGAACACACTTCTTATATATCCATCTCTTTTGATGTTAAAGTTTGTGTTAAAGTTTGTGCAGTGTTCTTAATCTCTGTAGTTTCTACTCCATTTTGCAGACACTTCCATGAACTCATCATAACTTTTTGTCTTCTCTTGATCTCTCTCACGACCTATTCCGTTTCTTCCAAGATCTTTTAAATTTTCAAATAATGTCCAAAGAAATTTTATACACTATTAAATTTGAAAGAGTATTAAATTTGAAAAAGAGTGGCAAACATTTTGAAAAGTTTAATTGAAAAAGAAAACACCTTATTTGAAGAGTAATAAGAAAACAGTGCAACAAAAATGAAAAATTACTTTCAAAACTTGTTCTAAGGAAAAAGTTCATGTTTTACTCAAGGAGTAATGAATGTAGTTAGATATTTTCACTTGCAACAAGGAATATGCTTGCAACTGCCTTATAAAGGACATGAAAATTTCCCACCCTAGTTACAAGATTTCCAAATATAAATGGGATTTTATAAGGATCATATTCCCCATAAGATAAAATTTGAGACCCTTCCACATAGTAGGATATTAAGAAATGCAAATAATCTGCAGTAAGTTTTATAGAATGATGAATATCTGAACAAGGTGAGCTTTGCATATATAGAAACCATTCTGTTTTCATGAACCAAATCAGTATAACTAAGTGATGAAATTGATAAGAAAATTATATGGAAACTAATGAAAAACTTGCCAATTTAAAGTTGGTAAAACTTGGCTAGAAAACTAGTGAAAAATAATAAATGGATTTCAGTAATTCAGTTAAGAAATACTTCAATCTTGTTAGACTTTAGGAGTATCTAACTAAAATTGAAAAGAAAAAAAAAAACAATACATATACATATCTCTTTTTCTTTATATTGAGAGTTCGAAATAGAATATATCTCTGAGGCTTTTTCTCACAAGTTTTTCTCATATCTTTCTTTTATTATTTTCTTATGAGTTTTGTGAATTCTCATATACTCTATATATAGATAGCTTTGATAATTATTATTTATTTGTAATTACATAGTTGTAATTCAATCAATTCCTATGAATTTAGTTTGCGTTTAATTAATAAGAGATAAATACTAAGATGTGATGTGTCAATGGTAAATAATAAGGAATAAGGTCCACCTATTCAACCTTATTTATAACATTGAATGTGGAAAGATATTTATCTATACTTATCTCTATTTTCCTAAGAGATATTCCTTACCCCTATGGTTAGATATGTTTCATCATGGTAAAGATTTCAATGACCTTCATAATAGGAAAAAACTTATTTGTATTGATACGTATGGAAATATGTAGGCAATGGTTATCTATATACTTCATTAATCCAAGGTTTTGCCTTGTATTGTATCATCTGTTGCCTCTTAGGGTAAATGTAAAGATTATTGATTCTTCACCTAAACCATCATTAGAGTAATCACAAATATTATTCAATAGCTATACTATGGATAAGCTTTCACTTGATAAGCTCTTCCTTTTATGCGTCCAATAATGATAAATATTACATTCTAATATCTAATCTCAATATCATCCGGTGATTGAATATGATCATCTAGTGAGTAAAATTTTGGATCCTTTACGTAAGTTACTGATAATTATTCATCTAATTTGAACCATAACACCATATGTCCTTCATAACCTTAATTTCTATATAGTCTAGTATCTAAAACCATAACCTTATATTGTAGAACTTGATTATCCACTCTTATTTTGTTAAGACTAATGATCCTTCTCTGCTTTTGACATTATTTAACAGTGATGCAAATCCGTCTCTAATACTGAATACAAGAATAAATAGGTCACTAAACTAAAGCCTTGATCGAGAGTTTATCAAGAGTTTGATTCTCCAAACAAACTTTTGGACCCAAGTTCAAAATTGGAAAGGATCACTTTAGAGATTTTGGAGTTTCAAGATTACAAGACCTTTACTTGTATTTTAGGATAGTTAGTGTAGGGTTTTGGGCTTTGAAGCCTATAAGAAAAAGTGGTTGACCACCTTTGAAAGAAGTCTTCAAGAAGGCACCACCTAAGAAGAATGAGTCCAAGAATGCACCACATGACACTCCAAGTAGGTGTCACATGGAAGCTTCTTTCCCTAGCTTCTTTTGCCACTTGTTCATGACTTATATGAGAGTATTTAGCTTGAGATGCAAGCTACCTTTGCCACATGTCACTCTCCCAATTGAGAGGATCCTCTTCACTCATGACTTACCACTTGTCAAGCTCCTAATGGAGAGTTTTTAAGAACCTTGCAAGATAAGTCATCTTTTAACTAATAAATAAGTGACTCCTGTAATTGAAATTAACTTTAGAACAAGTAATGAAATGTTGACCAATTTTGCCTTTACAAACTTGTTCATGAACTCTCTCTAGAGTAATCTTCTCAACACTCTTTTCTCTAGACTTTCTCCTAGTGTGTTGGTCTAACCTCACCTAGGTTCTTTGTTGAATTTCCATTTCCAAACTGCACCAAATATACACTTCAATTCATCTTTCGCTGCCTTCATACATCTTATATTCAAAAATCACAACACACCATATGATGTTTTCTTTCTTATTTGCATGTTTCAACTTGCTTCTTCCATGGAAATGGTGCAAATGACTTAGCATGACTTGCTTTTATAAGGTCCAGCTTCAGAAATTACTAACGAGCCATCAACTACAACACCTCGTTATAAGGTCCAGTGTAAAAATGCTTTTTGAAAATTCAAATTTGAAATATTGAAATTGAAAGCCTTAGCCTAAAATATCAAATTTTTCCAAAAAATAGTTATAGATTAAAGTTGTTAAAGGTCAAGTTTCCAAATCATGAATTTGTCAATCTGAGAAGGAGTGTGAAGAACACACTTCTTATATATCCATCTCTTTTGATGTTAAAGTTTGTACAGTATTCTTAATCTCTGTAGTTTCCACTCCTTTTTACAGACACTTCCATGAACTGATTATAACTTTTTATCTTCTCCTGATTCTCTTTCACTACCTATTCCATTTCTTCCAAAATCTTTTAAATTTTCAATCAATATCCAAAGAAATTTTATACACTATTAAATTTGAAAAGAGTGGCAAACATTTGAAAATTTAAAATTGAAAAAGAAAACACTTTGTTTCAAGAGTAATAAGAAAATAAGTGTAACAAAAAATGAAAAATTACTTTCAAAACTTATTCTAAGGAAAAAGTCCATGTTTTACTCAAGGGGTAATGAATGTAGTTATACATTTTCAATCGTAACAAGGAGTATGCCTACAACTACCTTATAAAGGATATGGAAATTCCCCACCCTAGTTACAAGATTTCCAAAAATAAATGGAATTTTACAAGGATCATATTCCCACAAGATAAAATCTGAAAATTTAGATTGGAACTATTTACACTTATAGAATATGTCTTTATAAAATTGTCCTTAAAAAGAAGGAAGTAAATTCAATTGCACGATAAAATTCGACAGCAAGATAAAGAGATTCAAGGTTTTTTTTTTTTATTGGTACGATTTTTTCTCCAAATTTTTAGAATGGAAAATTTATTTTTATTCTGGTGGTGGATAAATAATATCGTGTTGGCATGATTTTTCCATCATGACATGGTTTTATTTAACTCATAATTAAGTCGTGTTAAGGTGGCACGATTTCAATGAAATCGATAAAATAATGTCACCTCTACACGATATCACTTAAGCTATGTTTGGATTGGGAAGTGGATTTGAGAGAGTAGATTTGAGATAAAAGTGTGTGGAAAGTTTTGTTGTTTGGATTAAGGAAAAGATAGTGAGATTTGAGTGAAAAATTTATTGAAATTTGTAAATGATGTGATGTGTGTGATTTATAAAATAATTTTTTTAGTAGATAAAATTATAATTAAAATTAATTTAAAATTAAATATAATTATTATTTTCATTAATAAAAATATAAAATTATCAATTATTTTAAACTAAAAATTAAATTATTATTGTTAATAATATTATTTTATAGATTTATTTTGATTATTGTTATAATTTTAATTTTATTATTATTATTATTTGTGATTTTATTATTATTTTTTAGTTTTTAATATTAATATCATTAATATTTATTTTTTTATTATTAGTATTTTTATTTTTAATAATATTTTATTAATATTATTATTTTATAATTTTAATAAATTTATTATTATTTAAGTACAAATAATTATTAATAATATATATTATATAATTAAATATATTTATTTTTATTATAATATAAATATTAATAAATTAATTATGTATTACTGAACTTTCTCTCAAATCTTCCCTTCATTACGAAAAAAAACCATTAAAAGTTTGCATCCATTTTTGACTTTTAATAATATTTTATTTCTTGAAAATCCAACTTTCTCCTCATTTCCACTATATTCATCTGTCCACCAAACAAGCGGTACCTTAATTCTAATAAAGGAATTAATTAAGGTTAATTAAAATCTTGACACAAGAGCACGGTTTCAATTCAATCTTGAATGTATTGAAATGGTACTAATATGATAGATTTTTGTTAAATATGACGGGCTTAAATTCAAATAACTAAATACTAAATTAATAACAATTAATTCCTAAATTAAAAAATAATTAAATACTAAATTAAAAATAATTAATTCCTAAATTAAAATAATTAAATACTAAATTTAAAATAATAAACAATTAAGTTAACAAAGCTTTTCATTTTCAAATTTAGGTTTCCTTGAAAAAAACTTTTCATTTTCTTATAATTCACACTAAATCAAGTAACATTATCGTTTTCTTCTGTCGTGCACCTTGGTATTTTGCTATCATTTAGGATTTAGGTTCTAATTTTCCTATCACTCATGCAAAACAAATTTAGGGTTTAAAATTTATTTTGGATCTTGTATTTTAGGATTTTATATCTTATATTTTGGGTCAAGTAGTATAGAGTTTTGAGCCTTGAAGCCTACAATAAAAAGTGGATGACCACCTTTGAAAGAAGTCTTCAAGAAGGCGATACCTAAGAAGAATGTGTTCAAGAAGGTACCACGTGACACTCCAAGTAGGTGCCACATGAGAGCTTCTTCTCCTAGCTTCTTTGTCCATCTCTTATATGAGAGTATTTGAAGTCTCGGCTACAAGCTACCTTTGCCACATGGCACTCCCAATGTGAGGATCCTCTCCACTCATGGCTTGCCACTTGTCAAGCTCCTAATGGAGAGTTTTTAAGAAACTTACAAGACAAATAATCTTTTAACTTAAAAATGAGTGACCCTTGTAATTGAAAATTAAGTTTAGAATGAGTAATGAAATGTAGGCCAATTTTGCCTCTTCAAACTTGTTCATGAACTCTTTCTAGAGTACTCTCCTCAAGATTATTTTCTCTAGATTTTCTCCTAGTGTGTTGACCTAATCTCACCTAAGTTATTAGTTGAATTTCCATCTCTAAACTAACCAAATATGCATTTCAATTCATCTTTCATTGCCTTCATACATATCATATTCAAAAATCACATCACACCATATGATATTTTCTTTCTTATTTGCATGCGTCAACCTGCTTCTTCCTTGGTTACAATGCAGATGATTTAGCAGAACTTGCTTTTATAAGGTCTAGATTTTCTGAAATTACTATTGAGCCATCAGCTCTAATATCCCGATATAAGGTCTAGCGCAAAAAATGCTTTTTGAAATTGAACCCTAAACCCAAAATATCAAAACTTTCCCCATAGTGGTAATAGTTTATTTTGTATAAATGCATCTTAAGTTCTCTTTGAAACCCTAAACAAGACCACAATGTGCCAAAAAAAGTCTTTTTTTGAATTTTGAAATGTTGAAATCCAAATGGATGTGTAGTTTAGATCTTGTCCAATATCTCAAACCATGAAAAATAAGTTTTTTGAAATTTGAAATCTCTAAAAGAGGAATGGATATGGGGCACATATCTTACCTAATATGTTTCTGAAAATATAAACTCTTTTGATTTCTGTTTAAGACAAACAACATCTATAATCATTCAAAAAGACATCTTTAACACGGTAACAGGACAATGGTCTTTGTTAATCTGATTAAGTTAAATATTTTGTACAAAAGTATATACGATTAAATTTTTGAACATCATATGTTGTGCTTTTGGTGATTGTTCTAGGCAAAGAACATCTATAATCCTTCAACAACATACTTTTAACACTATAAAAGGATAATAGTGTGATTAAGTTAAATATTTTAACCAAAATATTTAATTAAAGTTTAGAATCTCAGATTTTACCATACTGCACTTGTGTATATCTTCTTCTATTTTCCTGTAATGCCCTGAACGTGCATATCTTAATGTCAACCAAAGACTTAAGACTCCAAAGATTAGAGGAAGAGAGTGAGAGAAGCGAGGTTTAGTGAAAATATTTCAGAGACAATGTAAAGGAGAGAGAAGAAGTTATAGTTTGAAATATGAAATGAAGATAATGAGATAAACTTGAGAGATGAGAAGTTGAACGGAAAATGAGAAATTGTGTAGAGCAAAGATGTGAGATTAGAAATTTTCAAAATGGGAAGGTTTCAGAGGATATGGATAGAAGGCTTCTAGAAGGAAACTAATTATTTGATTTTGTCTTTATGGTAGAATAAAATTATCATCAATTCTGTTTATTTGTGTTTTATGACATTATCATATTGTAATAATTTTATTTTGTTTTCTTTCAACTATACTATTTTGTTGCGGAGTATTGACACATGAAGTTTGATGTATTATTCCTTTATTGCTAAAAAAATTAGTCATGAAAAATTCAGTTCCATTATCACTTCTTATTACTTTTATTCGTGTCTCAAATTGTGTTTGAATAAAAACAACAAAATCTTCCAAAATCTTAACAACTTCAGATTTTTGTTTTAAAGGAAAAACCCATGTGTACCTTGAATAATCATCAACTATGGTTAAAAAATATTTATGACCATGAATTGATGTAAATGAGTATGGTCCCCACACATCAACATGAATCAAATCAAAACATTTTTTTAGATTTTGAGGAAAGGGGAGTTTTTTTTGCTTTGCAAAATGACAAATATCACAAATGAAAGATTTATTATATTTAACAAAAGGAAATTTATTTTTGATAACATCTAAAGATTTGTTTGAAACATGCCCTAATCAAAAATCTCAAAGGGTTTCGAGATCACTTGCAGTTAAATTAACAATATTGGTGATATGTGGAGATTTGACAGGTTTGATTTGAAGGCTTTGATAAGAAGGGACCCTGAGTATATAAAGTCTACCTTGCATCTCAGTTGATCCAATCATTTTCAAAGAGGTTTTGTCCTTAATATGACAACTATTAGAATAAAAAACAATTACACAAGACAAATTATCAATTAACTTTGCTAATGAAAGAAGGTTAAAAGTGAAGTTAGGAATATATAAAACATTATCTAAGACATGATCTTGATTGATAAAAACACTTCCAGAATAATTTGCAAAGACTTGATTTCCATTTGGTAATTTGACAGAGAT
>Ga0209700_108657_pt1 | contig 12788 bp, 9 predicted proteins | sample SiratroredBW_FD_187528 | JGI IMG/M metagenome (GOLD analysis project Ga0209700, IMG submission 187528) | Root nodule microbial communities of legume samples collected from California, USA - Siratro red BW (SPAdes) (version 2) | ecosystem: Host-associated > Plants > Roots > Nodule | place: USA... | reverse complement strand
TTTATGCATAAATGCATGAGAATTTTTTCTTGCGTTTTTGAATGCATGTATAAATGCATGAGATTTTTTTTTTCTTTGCTTTGAATGCATGTGTAAATGCATGAGAATTTTTTGAATGCATGTATAAATGCATGAGATTTTTTTTTTTTTTTTGAAAATGTATGTTGGAATGCATGACATTTTTTATTTTGAAAGCATGAGAATTTTGATTATTTTTCTTTGTTAATTTCTCTAAACCAAATGTTTTTATGTAATCATTGAATTTATTGGCAATGTATTTTGATTTTGATTTTTCCTCATTTTGCAAAATATATTCACAAATCTTAATGCTTGACACAAAAATTGTGAATGTTATCAATTCTAATATTTAATGCATACGTGTTAGAAAATAGGTGGATGAACAAAATATAGGAAAGAATGTTAAAATCCAAATAGGTAATGAAAATGCCTCAGTTTTGAAATATTAGAAATTGAGTTCAAAAGGGTGGCTTATGAACATTGGGTGATGGTTAGGAGAGTGCAACTCTCATTAAAAAAAACTGCACTGAATCGTGCAAAGAGTGCCCTAGTTTTGCTTTTTAAGGATAACAAACCAATTTGAATAAACAATGACTCTCATGAGAAACAATTGCACTAGTGTTAGCTTTATCAATGCTATTTTTATTTTGAGTTTCCAATCTGGTGTCACTTTTTTTTACTAAAGACATATTGATTTTTTTCATTTCTTTTTCGTTCATTTTCATTTCTCTTTTTTTTTCGACATATGCTATTAGTCATTTTTTTTTATTGTAAAGCTATTCTAAGTGAAAATCATTAACGATCATTCTCCAATCAATGTGGACTTTATTGGGCTTCTAATGTATTAAAGGCCCAACAAATGTTTATGGGTTATAATTTTGTAAACCCAATCTATTTGTAAAAGAATCTCCTTCCAAAAATGACGACTCCTTCTATATGAATGTGTATTCACTCTCTCTCCCGAATCTGTTACGATCCCCTACCTCTTTACGTGTCTCCTTCTTCTAGAATCTTCCCCTCCAATTTTTCACGCTCCAATCTGTTATTTGGTAATCATTTTTTTCAAAATCTTCTGTATTCTTCCTCTGCCACGTGGCCACTAACCTTTTTTGAAAAACTCTCCACTCCTAATTGAATTTTATTTTACTCACTTACTTCTTCAATTTTAATTAATATTAATTAGTCATTCATTTTTTCTTCCTTTATCAATTTTATTTAAAAAAAACATTTTCTTTTTTTTTAACAAGAATTTTTTAATCAATTTGGTTTAATTAATTTAATTTAAATTTTAAAAAAAGAAAATATCTACAAAATAATGAATAAATCATTTATTAATAAAAATTTTATGGGTATATTTTTATCCGGATAAAATCGGGTATTGACAATGTGAATTGATGTAATGAGCACTAATCAAATTTAATTTTTATTTATTTTTGTAAATTTATTTTTGTAATTTTCAATTTAAACTAATGTTACAATCAATTGTCTTTTTTTTTAAACAATTTTCATTGTGTATAATTTTAACATAACATCATATAAATGAAAGATTAGTTGCGTGAATTTATTATATTAACTCCCTTTTTATTTGAACTACATAAAAAATTTAAAAGTATCAAACAAATATTAAAAATAGTATAATAATTAATAAAAAAATTTAAAAGTAATCTGATAAATATTAAAAATAATGTAATAATTAATCTTCTAAAATAAGTTATTTCTGAATACTTTCCAAAACACTGTGTTAATTAAAATAAACTATTAACTAGTATATTAGTTTCAGTAAATACACTCATAACAGGAACAATGATAAAAATATAGGCATTAATTGTACTGCTAACATGTTTAACCATAATACTAATACTACTACTAATTATAAATCTCTTTGATATTGGAATCTTAGTCGGTTTAAATAGAAAATATAGTCTTTCTAATTTTTGGGATTTAGTTATTGAACGTATAATTTAATTACACATAAATATGTGAAAGGTATTTATTTATTTAAGTTTTTGCTAGAAAATTTATGAATTTATCAATAGAATTCAACCTAAAATTTCAAGTAATGATGTTAATATTAAAGAGACTGTTATAAGAAATTAACTTTATTAAATTGTGTATTAAAAATAATTCACGGGTGAGAAATTAAGTTAATCAACTAAGGGGTTAATAGATAATTAAAATTGGCTTTACAAGTATATCCTTAATTTGCTTATTCTTTTTCCGTCGACCGAGATCCCTCTCTGAAACCCCAAACAAATGCAAGACTTATGGGCTTATCTTTAGCATTTCTATTTACACCTTCCTTTTCAATACAGTCTGCCTTATTTAGAATTTTATTTCCTTAACTATCGTGCTTTCTTTATACTTTTCTATAACAATTTACAAACCCACCAAAGAAGGTTTTCTTTATACCATGTGATTTTAATAAAATTTGAGATATCATTAATTTTTCCTTTTAAAGATTTTTATTTTATAATTTTATTATTATCATCTTAAAAAATTATGAACATTTGTAGTTTGCAATCAAATGAGTTTATTAATATTTATTTTTTATTAATTCAAGAATCAATTTTTTTTTATTAATTGGTCAAAATTGAAAACACTATATATGTAATTTACAGTTAACAAATATTTTGGTTTCTATCACCATTTTTTATGCTCTCTTTGTTTTTTTTTTTTTTTTATTTAAATTTTTTTTTTTTTTTTTTTTTTTTTTTTTTCATATAACTTTTTGCATTTATTGTTGATATATGATTTGAATAAGGTTTCGGTATGTGGGTCAATATCAATTTCATGTTTAAATGTTCAAAATTAAATTTTATTTTTAGAGTTGTAACATTTGATAGAAATAGATATTTTCTCTTTCATTATTTTTCAAATATATAAACATAACTTATTGTACAACTGTTATTAACTATTACTATTCTAAAAAAGACAATTTAATGAACATAATAATTTATTCAAATTAAATTTGTAACAACCCAAAAATTCTATAGCATGTGCAATCAAACTCTTATAAATAAATAAAATATATATTCCAAATCATAAAATATTTAATACATGAAAGATAAAGATAAATAAAAGAAGGAAAGAAGAAATAAGAAGAAAAGAAAATAAGAACAAAAAAAAAAAATTCTTCCTTTTAGCTTCGGTGAAAATAATTTTGCCCGAGCGAAAATTCACCTTGCCCGAGCTAGAAAGAAGTCGCTTGAGTGAAAACAGTCCAGAGAGCACTCCTAATTTTTGCCTGAGCGAAAATACTCATGCTTGGGTGAAAACACTCCAGAGAACATCTTATTTTGTTTACGAAGGTCTTGCTCAAGCGAGCTTCTGCAAAAGTGGCTTGAGCGAGATTCTTCTGCTTGAGCGAGACTATCTAAAAATATTCTCAATTAAACTAACTTTTGTCTGCTAAGTATTACCATCAAACTTAAAGTTTTTGCTACATAAAGTATTCAGGTACATCAAACTTATCTACGACTATTTACATGATAAAAAGAGTGACCATTCCAAGGTTATAAAGTCTTTAACTACATCAAAACATATATACAAGTATATACAAAGCAAAAGGAACATCAGTTTAAGGGCATATCATCTTTAAGGTGCTCCAAAACCTGCATCTGCACCTGCTCGTGTCTATAGTACAATTATCGCAGTTCATACAACAACATGAAAAGCAAGGGTAAGCTAGTAAACTTAAAAGTTTATAACATACTAACTACATGCAAATAGAATATAGTATCTCAATCATAAGAGTTTCTTTAAAGTCTAGCATATCAAGTTTCAATACATGTTTTCCTTTTTCATTTTAAGTACTCATGTCAAACATCATACATAAAGGTCTCACATGGACCACATCAATACACATAGGTCACACATAGACCCATCATATTCTGAAAGCCCCATTAAGTATGCCCCTACCAGAGACTAACATCTAATTCAATACCCAGGACTTAGATTCAACAATTCTAAGAAAAAGGACTAATCTAATACCCAAGACTTAGATTACCAATGAATCTAAGAGAAAGGACTAATCCATTGAGATTCTTTGAGTAGAGATAACATGTCCTAAAAACTGTATTTCAGACATCTAGAACTCGCATCTTGAAAGTTTAACATACAACTGCTTTTCTCTTAAAATGTTCAGAACAATTCTGATATGCTCTTCATGTTCTTCTATTGAATGAGAATATATCAATATATCATCTATGAATACCACCACAAACTTATCAAGAAAAGGCCTGAAGATTCGATTCATATAATCCATGAAGATAGCTGGTGCATTGGTTACTCCGAAAGGCATAACCAAAAATTCATAATGACCATATCTTGATCTAAAATTAGTCTTTTGAACATCTTCAGCTTTAACTAAGATCTGATGATAACCCGAGCGCAAGTCTATCTTTGAAAAGATAACTGCCCCATGTAGTTGGTCCAACAGGTCATCTATTCTTGGAAGAGGATACTTATTCTTGATGGTAAGTTTGTTCAACTGTCTATAATCTATGCATAGACGAGATGAACCATCTTTCTTCTTTACTAACAATACTGGAGCTCCCCATGGAGAAACACTAGGTCAATGAATTGTTTCTCCAATAAATCTTCCAGTTGTTTCTTCAATTCAGCTAATTCGGCTGGTGCCATTCGGTATGGAGTAATTGACACAGGTCTTGCTCTAGGTATAAGGTCTATTGCAAACTCTATTTCTCTTTTAGGTGGAAGTCCTGGAATCTCATCTGGAAATACATCCATAAACTCCTGAACTACCGCCATATTTTTCCGAGTCTTATCGTCATCCACAAAACAAGCAAAGAGTATGAAACACTTTGCACCCTCATGTACCTCTCTCTCAATTTGTTGAGCTGAAACAACTTGGATACTTTCTGATTAAGGGAAAATCAGTTGTTTATGACCGTAGTCTATCAGGATATGGTTAGCAGATAACCAATCCATTCCTAATATAACTTCCAAATCCTTCGTGTGTATACAGATCATATTGATCTTATACTTCCGTGCATTTATAATCATTGGACACTCAGCACACATAGATGAAGTTACTATAGTACCTTTTGTTGGTGTGGATACCACCAATTCAACATCTAACTCACGAACAGGTAAGTTAAGTTTCTTAGCACAATCAATAGAGATAAATGAATGAGTTGCTCCAGAATCAAACAAAACAGACAACTGTGTACCCATAATAAAGCAAATACCTCTAACTAGGCTATCAGACTGAGATGCCTCAGCTTCACTAACAGCAAAAACTCTTCCTGCTACTCTGGGTTTTTGGTTGTCATTCTGTTGTACCTGTGGTACTACACCAGAACTTGGAACTCCAAATCGAACACGACAATCTTTTGTTGCATGACTATATTTGTGACATCTGTCACATGTCACGTTCGGAGTTGGATAAAGAAAAAATTTTATCATATGCGGGCTACCACACCTAAAACATTTGACATTAGGTGGTAGTTGAGGATTAAATCCTCCACTACTAAAGTATTGAGGCCTGGAGTAAGGTTTCTTCTTGTCTTCATATCTTGGTCTGCTCTTGGAGGGTCCTCCTACCATCTGTGGCTTAGCAACTTTGCTACTATTTTTCAAATTTTCCACCATTTTTGCTTTCTCCACTAGAGCTGGGAATTCTCTAATGGACAATGGAACTACCACATCCTTAAGCTCTTATCTTAGTCCAAACTCAAACTTTTTGCATCTCCAATCTTTAGTCATGATTTGAGTACTGAACCTAGCTAGATGTTTGAATCTAGTAGCATAATCAGTAACTGAAAGGTTTCCCTGTTCTAGCTACATGAACTCAATTTCTTTTGCATTTCTAACACTTTCTGGGAAATATTCTTCCAAAAATCTTACTTTGAAACTTTCCCAGGTAACATTTTCTCCTCTTCCTTCTATCATTTGCCTCATTCCTTTCAACCAAAATTCAACATCTTCAGTAAGCATATACACAACACAAGATAATTTTCTATCCTCAGGACATTAGGTGGCTTCAAAAATTCTTTCAATGTCTCTCATCCACTGATATGCTTTATTTGGATTTCCTCCTCCATTGAACTTTGGTGGATTATGTTTCAAGAAATCCTCCAAGCTCCAGGAATGGTGCTGATGATGAAGAAGAGTCGCTTCTGCTGCTAATCTAGCATTTTCTAATTGATGAAGGGCAGCCTGAGGTTCTTGGGCCATAGTATCACTTTGTTGTTGTAAGGTTGTTGCCATCATCTCTATTGCCCGAGCTAAACTGGGCATATCCGTAGATTGAGAAGGGTTAATTGGTTTACGTGTCATTTTTTGGACATATAAAGAAGAACATTACAACCAATCATGAACTAATAACCATGTCGTTTAGTACATTGACAAACAAAATTTTCCAAACATCCAAAACAAATCAAATAACACATACATCATCATCCAAAACTTATCTCTTAACATATACTCAAACATTAAGGGTTAAGATAGAAATACACCTTGATTTAGTCATGAGTGTGCACTCTCACCACTCTATTAAGATATTTTTCTTTCTTAATACTTTTATAGACATTCACAATAATCATCTCAAACCAATGCACAAAAGAAGCCTAATAAACCCATTACTCTCAGGTCCTCCTAAGGACGAACTGCTCTGACACCATAAATGTAACAGCCCAAAAAGTCTATAGCATATGCAATCAAACTCTTATAAATAAACGAAATATATATTCCAAATCATAAAATATTTAATACATGAAAGATAAATAAAAGAAGGAAAGAAGAAAAGAAAAGAAGAACAAAAAAAAAAAAAAAAATTTTAGCTTGGGCGAAAATCCACCTCGCCCGAGCTAGAAAGAAGTCACTTGAGAGAAAATAGTCCAGAGAGCACTCCTAATTTTCGCCTGAGTGAAAATACTCTCACTTGGGCGAAAACACTGCAACGAGTATCTTATTTTGTTTACGAAGGTCTCGCTCAGGCGAGCTTCATCTCGCTCGGGCGAGACTTGCAGAGTGAACTTTTCTGCAAAAGTGGCTTGAGCGAGATTCTTCTGCTTGAGCGAGACTATCTAAAAATATTCTCAATTAAACTAACTTTTGTCTGCTAAGTATTACCATCCATTTAAGGTTCACAGTACTACATAAAGTATTCAGGTACATCAAACTTATCTATGACTATTTACATGATAAAAAGAGTGACCATTCCAAGGTCATAAAGTCTTTAACTACATCAAAACATATATACAAGTATATACAAGACAAAAGGAACATCAGTTTAAGGGCATATCATCTTTAAGGTGCTCCAAAACCTGCATCTGCACTTGCTCGTGTACATAGTACAGTCATCGCAGTTCATACAACAACATGAAAAGCAAGGGTAAGCTAGTAAACTTGAAAGTTTATAACATACTAACTACATGCAAATAGAATAGAGTATCTCAGTCATAAGAATTTCTTTAAAGTCTAGCATATCAAGTTTCAATACAGGTTTTTCTTTTTCATTTCAAGTACTCATGTCAAACATCATACATAAAGGTCTCACATGGACCACATCAATACACATAGGTCACACATAGACCTATCATATTTTGAAAGATCCATTAAGTATGCCCTTACCAGAGACTGACATCTAATCCAATACCCAGAACTTAGATTCAGCAATTCTAAGAGAAAGCACTAATCTAATACCTAAGACTTAGATTACCAGTGAATCTAAGAGAAAGGACTAATCCAATACCCAAGACTTAGACTGCCATTCGAATCTAAGAGAAAGGATCAGAGTAAGCTCAAACATCCAATACCGAGTCTCACCAGCCGTCCCGGTGTGTATGAACTCCCTCACAGCTTCTCACCACCTGATGTCTTAGTCTATGTGACTTAGATCATCAGTGAAGCTAGAGGATCTGTATTAAACATAGGCCTGTTATACTTAATGTACACAAACGAGCATAACTCATACTTTATCCCAAATGTATGGCATCAATTCATCATTCACATCAATACTCATTCAATCTACAAATCATAGTATGCAAGTATCTTTCTATCATCAAAATAATACTTAATTACTCAAAACAGTTAAGTTAATCACACTAAGTCAAAACAAACAATCAAATTCATTTAGTGCTCAAGGACCAGTCAGACTTGCAAGAAATACTTGAGTACTAATAATCACATACTCAAATCTTCTATCCTATAGGTCTATTTAAAGTAACTAACTAGTATACAAATAAGTTACTAGCTCCCCGTACCTCAGACAACGATCCCCTACCAATTCGTCTGATCAGGCAATAACTCCGGTCTAACTTTAGGGATCTAGAACAAGTTTTCCAAATAATACCAACTTTTAGTATTACCTTAATCAAGTTGAGAGGAACACTTTTCTCAACTATTTCCATCAATATTGATGACAAAAACTTAACGAAAAACAAAGAACAAGAGATCTTTAGAGCAAATATGAACTTACTCTGTTTGAGATTTTGATCGGTTTAAAATGATCCTAAGATCCTTAACTACTGTAGGACTTGATCTGAAATAGATGGAATATGAAAGGTGAAAATCAAGAGAGAAGAAAAAGAGAGCTATGAAGGTTGAAAGGCAGGATAGAGAGAGAGAGAAAGTGAAAAAAAAAGGGTGCCTTTTATTTTTTTTCTTATCCCTACGGGTGTGGGTTTACAAAATTAACTTTAAAAATATTACTAATAAGAATTTTCATAAAAAATATGATTAAGAAATATACTACTTCTTATTATAAATTTAAGAAAATTCTTATTAAAATGTGAAATTGGCATTGGTAATTTATGATTTTAAATTTTAAGAAGATTTTAAACGGTTATATTTTCTATAATATATTTTTTTGATATTCGCAAGTGTAAAAAGACAAATGAAAGAATTTCCTCACGAGTGATCTAAAATATATAGGAGTCCTGTTTAATTGGTCTTCTGAAAAAGTTGTAACAATTAAAGTTTTTAAAATGATTTTTTTTTTGTTGTTGTTGAAAAGGGTATATTTCTTTTAGTAATTTTATTAAGTCATGTCTATATATTTTGTTAAGAACTATGCTGAAATCATTTTCTTATTACTGGATGAGATGTCTTGTCATTTAAATTAAGAACGTTGAAAGATTCAATGGTGGAGTTAGCATTTTCATTCCTAAAAAGTATAGACTCTAACACTTAAGTTTATTAAAGAAAAATAAATTTCATGTGGTTGGCAATTTATCTTTTTATCATTCCCCGTTAATAATTTCCTTAACCAATGAATAATGACAACATTATATATTAACTATTATCCAGAAGAAGAAAAAAAAGAAAAGAGAAAATTGTACAGATCTTTTCAAATGTCTAACAACCTCCTGCTGAAACTATGGAATAACAATTGAACATCGTTCGGTTTAGATTGGACTTTTCAAATCTACAACAACGTCCTAGGAAATGATTTTGGTCTTTAATAAATGATATCAGTGTGACTTTAGTTAAATGTTTTATTTATATTAATTTTGTCGAGTTGTATGGAGGAGTTTTAGGAGAGAGCATAAATTGAAATTGAATCAAAAAGTGAAATTGAAAATGCATTGAAATTACAATTACAGTAAATTATTAATTACTATAAAATTGTAATTATTTTTATTAGAAATTGATGTCTTGGGCTGACTTATTAATAAAGTGAAATTTCAATTTCTATGAGTTGAATTGTGCATAATAATGAAGAATGAGCTAAGAATATGGAAAATGAGAAAAAATTGAATATGGATTCACTTGTGAATGACGATCTGATTTTCAAATCAGCAAGTGAAAAAGAAAATAAGAAGGCAATAGTTATAAGTATTGAGAGATTGAATTGAAGTGAGTCTCGTTGTTGTAAATATAATTTTATACATGCTTCTTTATTTTTAATAAGTCTTATGACAGTTTTAACTGAATATCACATTGAAAATATAATAATAGATAACTAAGTTGTTTAGTTGTGAGCTGATAGGTTGATAATAATATTTTGTTATATTTTTAGTATCTAAGTTATATTTTAAATATATCGAACAAAAATAGATATACAAAACCCTCCAAATTAGGAATATGAGTAGAAAGTAGTTTGAGTAGGTGAATAATTTGTTTGAACTACTTTTTCTTTTTTTTTTGGTTAAGAATGAAAGGGTTTTCAAAAACTTTTAAATGACCAAGACATAACTTAATTAACTTAAAGTATATTAGTGCGATGCTAATTGAGTTATAACACACAATGGATAAATTTAAAATATTTTAGCGTAATGTTTGTTTTTTTTAATGATGTTCAAACATTTTGTAATATCATTTGTTTGGGTTTTCATAGACCCAAAACATTAATGAACTGGTAAAAATGTTTAACCTTCAATATTTGAAAGTGGTGTTTCGTTTGAAACATTCTCCTGTTATACAATGAAAGGACACTTTTTCATTTTGTCTTTCTTTATCATTTTATTCCTTACTGTTTTATCATGTTTTCCCTTCTAGTCATCATCCTCTCAAATTTTAGATTTTTCGACGTATAACTATAGATACATCATTCCTTCCTTGTCGTTTATAATTACGTCTATTTCATTTTGAAATTTAGATGATGACATTGTTGACCATGGGAAATTCATGGTTGTAGGAAGGTCATATGTATAGGAGAAGATTTTGATAGTGATGATAGTCGTATGGTTTTAGTATTTATTTAAAGTATTCCAATTAGAGATGTTGCTTGAGAAAATGTAGTGCTTTTAACAAATAATAAGTACATTATTGAAAAAATAAGATTTTATAACAGGATATCATATCAGTTAAAAATATACAGTTGTAAAAAAAAAATATAATGACAATTTTGTAAATAAATGAAACATATTACATCGGTTAAAGGATAATCTATGTCATAATATCCATTTTATATGGTTGTTAGAAACAATCCATGTAAAAATATATAGGAAAATCCCATTGAAAAAAATTTGAAAAAGCAGTTATGCATGTCACTTATTACATCAGTTGCTGCTGTAACTGAGGTAATAGAATGATTTTATAGATTGATTGCAAGCTTCGATGTAGAAAGTGACACTACATGCTCTAATTAAAAGACATATTTTGGTGCGAACTTATTAAATCGATTGTTTATTATATCAGTTATTTTAACAATTGATGTAATATATATATTTATTAATCTAATTTTTTAACTATTTTTGCTATTTGTCAGCTTGCTTTGAGTCTCTACTGCTTGTTCTCACTATTTTCGCACACATTTAGTCACTATTTTCACTATGCTCTGTTTTACATTTTCAACGTATGTGGTTTGTTTAACTTGTTTTCAGATTGACGTCCTATGTTATTAAAGGTGACATAAAAACGACTTTACTTTATGTGTGGCCTATCTCTACTGTGAATCGTTGCTGCTTGGTTCCACATTTACACTTTTTTTATTGTCTTTGTAACACATTAGCAATTTTGTAAAATTGATTAAAAATAGTTAGAAATTTATTTTTGATTCAAATTTTTTAGATACTAACTTCTTTTAGTGTATACTGTGTACATTTATCATAGATTTTGAACTGTAAAAATTTAAGGCGAAAAAAATTAAATGGACAGAACTTTTGATAGAGAATTCGAATTGGGACACGTTAAAAAAGAAAGTTGTTCAAAATGAGGTAAGGAATGCGGTGGACTATACCTATCGAAGATTCTAGATCAGAAAAGTTTCTAAAATTCCATTATTTACTATTATTTTTTATTTTTTTAGGTTTAGGGTTTATAATTAATTTATAATTAAAAGAAAAGAAAATAGGAAAATAATATATTAATTTATTTTAATTCATAATAATAATTATAGTTTTAAAAAAGTGAATTTAATGATAAAAAAGAAAACAATATAAAACTTATGGTAAGTATGAAAATTAAAAAAATTACAGTATTTTTTATAAAATTTTTCATTAAATTTTTTTTATTTTGAAAAAATAAATTGTTAAAATATTAAATAAAAGATGAAAAATGTGATAAAAAAATTTATAAATAAAAAAAATTCGTTAAAAAGTAAATGTGAGCACTTGTGTAATTAAATTGGGCTTAAGAACAACAAGTGGACTTTAGGCCTAAGAATGCTTTAATAAATTCAACTTAAGAGTGTCAATTAGGCTTGAGGCTTATTAGGAGGTGTTAATATCATATAGGATTGTGTTTAGTAAATGTGAGTACTCATGTAATTAAATTGGACTTAAGAACAATAACTGGGCTTAAGGTCTAAGAATGGTTTAATAAGTTTAATAAATTAAACTTAAGAGTTGCACCTCTATAGTATGTTCTTGCATCTCCATAATTTTGAATATTACAATTTTAATCCTGAGGAAAAGACCAAAATGCCCTTAGTATTAGAGAAATAGGTTAAAGGCACATGAAGACAGAACGTGGAAGTACAAGGTTCAGTGCAAGGTTTGTGGAGGTGTAATGTAACATCCTCAAAAAAAAAATTAAAAATGTTATTATTAATATTATTATTGTTACTTATTATTATTACTATTATTATTATTATTGTTATTACATATTATTACTATTATCATTATCACTTATTATTGTTGTTACTATTACTATTCTTATTATTGTTATAACTCATTATTATTATTAATATTATTATATATTAAAAGTGTATATCATACTTAAATTTAAAAAAAAAATTATAACTTAATAATGTTGTTTAATTATTTAGTTTTCTTCAGTTGTTTTAATATTTTATTAAATACAAAATTATTATTATTATAACTTATATTGGTTACGTAATATATGTAATAATTATCTTGCAT
>Ga0209700_108656_pt1 | contig 12789 bp, 7 predicted proteins | sample SiratroredBW_FD_187528 | JGI IMG/M metagenome (GOLD analysis project Ga0209700, IMG submission 187528) | Root nodule microbial communities of legume samples collected from California, USA - Siratro red BW (SPAdes) (version 2) | ecosystem: Host-associated > Plants > Roots > Nodule | place: USA... | reverse complement strand
TTCATAGTCTTTTTTTTTTTTTTTTTTTCTGTTCCTTTATCGGAGAACATGTGCTTTATTTATCAATGATCTTATTTCGATATGTATGGTTATGGACTAGAGGGGTTGAATTTGATGCTGTTTTGACAGTTGGTTCGATTCTACAGCAGACTTGGGTTTAAAACCGTGTACGAGGTTACGGGGTCATCCCTTGGAGATGTTGGGCACATGCTTGTGTGGGGTGGTGTTGGTACCCGCATGGATGCTAGTGTTGAAGCACTGATGGTAAAATGGTGTACAAGATTTAAACAGCCCCATAAATAATTGTGTAACGGTTGGAGGAGCAATTGAATTATAGCAAAAGAAACATAGTAAGAAATAGGTATAGCAGAAAAAAAAGAAAAACAAAAAATGTGTTTTTTTTTTCTGTCGATTTGACCTCTTTGTTCTCATCCTAATGAGGGATGAATCCAGAGAATATGTACAAATTCTAATTTATTGAGAAATAGTATGTTTGATGATTGGCTGTATTATTACTAGTTACTCGTTCCTTTAGCTCTGTGTACAAAGTCTGCTGCCTTATAAATATAAGAGATTGTAGTAAAAGAAAGGGATATAGATTAATGTTAAAAGTAAAGACCAGATAATTACAAAGTATGGTTGTAATACTTTCTGTAAAATTTATTCATCATTTATACTTCTCGTATACGTATGGTTTGCTACTTGATGTCTATAGGAAAAACCGAATGCAATGGATAGATACTCAACTTACAACGATGAATGAGGACTAACGTATTTTCTTTCATTCTTCAATTGCTGAAGCACTCCTTCAAGTTGGTATGTAGGAGGCACCAGAGCAGCAAATATATTTACAGATTCTCTGACAAAATAAAGGGAGCTGCCCGAAATTCTGAAGGTAACCCTGCTTACCTAATCAAGGCATGGGTACAACAGGTGTCATTGCTTCAGAAACAAGTTTAATAATTTTCCTTGTGGAAAACAAATCTAGTTGTGGTTTTGGTGGAAAATTTGGTGCACAACTTCGTCAATTCTCTTGCTAATTTAGATGGTCCACAGTAGAAAACCCCTGTGGAAGAAAACCAATATTCTTAGTTAGGAAAATAATCTAACCTCTTTGTAACAGAATTGGGTGAAACTTTAGCCTTTTCTAAATTAAATTTGAATTTTAATAATTAAACAAGACACATAGTTGGAAATGTATACCAAGTGAGGAGTTCCAGAAAAAAAAAAAAAAAAAGTAATCCTGATGAGGGATATTTTTCTCACCAATCTTAGCTCCTCCATGCTTGCGAGCCAATCTAGAAAATATGTTGAACCAATTTGGTCGAGCAAAATGTGTGTGTATCTGAAAATTTCCATAGAGAAATGGTTTTTTAATCAAACAATACATGCCTGAATGTGACACAAATTATTCACTTTTAGGCAGTTGATGTCAAGATTCTTCCAAACGACTTTAAATTAGAGTAGTTACTGACAGCATTGTCTGAAATGACACATTGAAGAATGTTGTCTTGATATGCTAAACTTAACATATGCGAAATGACAAATAACATATTCTAGCTTCAACCAGACAGCATCTAACCTAAAGTATCTCGTGTGTTTTTCTTTAACGCCACTCCAGAAAGTTGATTAAAGTTTTCTTGTACTTTATATAGTTTGGCTACATATATTGGCCAAAACTAAGGAGAAGTGTACTTACAGGAGTCCTGGAAACTATGTCGGTGCCATTCTTGGCAAGATGCAAGGCCTGAATGACACTTAGCAAAGCTGAACGAATATCTCCTTCTGGATGTACACTGGTTAGGAAATTATGCATCTCCACGACGGACTTCAAGGTTATTAGAAAAATAGATTGGTAAGAAAATGCTCGAAGATCTTAAATTGCATCATGGTCAAAACAAAATTGCAGTTAGACATACCTGCTTCTTGGTTGAATTTGAGATTTCCTTCATGACATCTCTAAACCAGTCAAAAGAGTTTGGCTCTCTTGTAACCCAATAAAGATATGCTTTTAATGGACCCTTTGTTAAGCTGCATTTTCTGAGACCACTCTATTTCAAATGCCCAAGTGTGGCATTTGTTCAAAGAAACAGAAGCAGAGCAATTGAATTTTGGTGAAGACATTATCATCACAGTAAGAAAATGCTTACATGAATACACAAATAAAAACTTACATGATCAACTTCTGTTGTCTGGACACCTTTAGCTACATCTTTTAGGATGCTAATGAACGGTGTGGCTCCTATTCCAAGACCAATTAGTACCAGAATGTCATACTTCACATGGTCTTGAGCAGCACAACCATAAGGGCCATCTATGTACAGTTTTGGACATCCCTGTGATCGTGATAACACTGCCTGCAGATTGCGGAATAATTTTGAGTCCAAAGAATATAAGAAGCATACTTTTGCACTTCAAAAATTTGCTATCTTTACCTCTTGGAATAGATCATATATTTGGTAGCTCCAGTCTCCGAGTGTTCTAATGTGCACACTGAGGTAGTCATCTTGTGGCCCTGAAGTCAATGAAAATGGATGCCTGAAAATTTAGACAAGAGAAACTCAAATAGAACATCAATATTCATTGACCTACTTCACATCACAGAACCGAAACAATGCATTGAAATAGGATATGTTAGAACAAATTTATCAATAAACACTTTTAGGTTGGACAAAATTAAAATAAATAAATATTTTTTTATGAATTAAAATTAATTTATGCATAAATTAAAAACAAAAATTTAGAGAATTTATATTAGAAATTTATACAAATTACTTAGTCTGCAAGTTAATTTTAACCTACAATAGAAGTGTTTATTTTAAAATTTGTTCAAACACTCTTAATATTAAATAAAAATGGCACGCTATCTTGAATGAAATGGTCACTTGAAGGAAATAGTACCATTCAAAAGGCGAAATTTGAGGGCACTGAAGGAATATATACATGCCACTATGGAACTTGAAACCTTCTGGTTTTTGCATTTTGAGGTACAGAACTTTTCCTGGATAGAGAATAGCCTACATGGACAAAAAGAAGAGGATACCATAATTATTATCATTGACAAAAACAATAAAAGAAATTGAAAATTTTCACATTTTGGTCTGTACCATAAAATCTTTTGACAGAACTTTAAGTCCACTGATTTTACAAAAATAGTTGAAAATAGAAAAGGCTGATCAAATACCTTCAAAATATCTACTTCGTAAGATCCAGATCTAAAGGCTCTGAAGATCCTCTCTCCAGTGTACAATAAAACTGGAAAAGCAATGTACATCCATGTCTGCACATGGAAAGATAGATGGAAATTGAATTTCTATACCAAAATTTGTTCTGTAATTTTTTAAATTAAAGAGCTTTATAGGAACTGTTGCAATCCTCTAAATCACAATGTCTGCAACTAGGAATAAACAAGCAACGAGGAGTTCAAATAATTCAGAAGAGCTTATAATTCACCAGCACATTCTCAATGTCACGTTTTTATACATTTTTTTTTCTATAAAAATCATGTTCCAAAATAATGCACGTTAGAAAATAGAAAGAGCTAATAAATTGAAGAGCTTTATAGCAACTTTTGCTGCTGTCTTAATCAAAAGCATCTGGCATAAACTAGTCGTCGCAAGGAGTTAAAATAATGCAGAATAGCTAATAGTTCAACATGCACATTGGCCGCATTATCATTGTTACATTTTTATATATACTTTTTCCTTTGAAACAAGAGAGAAAAAGGTTACATGCATGTAATCTATGTCAAGAAATAGAAAGAGAAACACAAAGTGACAGAACACCAAACTCGAATGATTTAGCTTTTTTACCGGTGCCTGTACTGGTTTTGGACTAAAAGTCATTTTCATTGTGTAAAACTAGATGTTATAGTTTCACAGGGAAACTCCATTACAAAGGTAAATCACCAAAGTCAAGGCTAGAATCACGAGAAAGTAAACAGTAACAAAGTAGAATTAATAAGGAGGGAAAAAGACATGAAAAAAGGGGTACCGTTTTCTCCATCAACTTGTCGGTCAGGAACAGGAACATGGAGTGAATGATGAGGAGGGCGTAGACAAGGACAAACAAATGGTGGGAATACCAAAAGGTGTTGTAGCCGGTGACACGACGGATGGACACCGGTAGCACAGGTGAGCGCCGCCTTGGCCACTTGGTGGCTAGTGAAAATGCAACGCCCATTAACACCACCATGGCTATCCCACTTGCCACCTCCGTCGTGGCCAAAATTTCTGCGTACGTTGGTCGATGGTACCCAAATCCTGCGGCAATTGTTTGCCGGAATATTGATCTGTCTGACTCACTAATTCTTGGGAAATCACACGCAAGATGCGTTCCTCCGTGCAATATCACACCCACCACTATTCCTCCTGCAATAACCTGCATATGTAACAAAAAAAACTTTGGTTATTCATATCATTGTTTTTGTCAATGGTAGAAGAAGATAGTCCCATCTCTATATACATATTTCCTCACACGTTATTCTAGAGTATGAAAAGATTGAACATCTGCAAGTAATTCAATACACATGATCCTATAGCCCATCAAACAATAGTATTGAATAGAATCAATCTTTGATATTTTAGTAGACTTACGTTCAACTGTTTAAGACCTTAATTTAGATAAATACAAAAAATGTCATACACATCCATCTTTTTGGTCTGATAATCAATTTTTCTTTACCAAAAATCAACAGGAGTCGGTGGTCATATACGTTGCATCTAACAATAATATATTTTCCTATCATTTAGTGAATTTGTTTACCAAAAATCAGAAGGAGTTGGTGGCCTTAAGAACTATGAACAGCTTGCATGAAATGAGGGGGAAATTAGATAACCTGTTGTGTACCTTGTGGAAGTTGATGTTGTCGTTAAAGGGAATGACAGAGTTGATGGGACGGTGCTTGCGGAGCCATGTGATGGTGTTTCTACAAACAGGGAGAAGAACAAGAGCCATGTTGAGTTTTAAGGTCTCAGCTGCACCTTTAGCCGTGGGAAGGCAATAGCCCATGACTTCAAAACCTGATCTATGGCGGTACTGAACAAATTTCCACACAAATAACCCCAAACATGCAAGGAACCAAAGTAGAACAACCCAAGCACGTCTCCAATAAGTCCTGAACAGAACTTCTGTCCTTGACATTGGCTCTTGCTCTTCACAAAGGTCACCACTGCTAGTATGAATATGAACATTCTGTGTGCTGCCTGTTGTAGCTGCTACTTGTTTCATTGGAGAATATGCCTTTGATAAACTTGCCTTGAATAGAGACCCCATTTGGGATATCTACAAATGATGACGAGTCTTTGTATTTAGATAATAAAATATGCAATAGGGTCAGTTGGTAATGGGGGGTTGAGGCCTGATTGGTACCTCAATGTAGCCTTTATTTTTCTTGTCGAGAGATTCCATGATCAAAGAAGCATAGTTCTCTGCTTCATCATGTGTCACGGATAGCTTATTTGTAGAAGCAGTTAATAAAATCGTCTGTGTAAGGTACAAAATAATCATACTCAAAACAAACACTTATATACAGAAATATGCCAATTATAATTGACGGTTTGTATGCACAGCATCTAGAATTAATTATAGAAGCACATCATAGAGTTTGTCTGCAGAAGGGCCAAAATCAACCCCAACATGCGGAACAAGACAACTAACACATGCAAATTTAAGCAGCCTCACACCTAGAACAGTTAATTATGAATTAAGTCATTAAATAAATAATAACCTGCTTTATATCTGTCTCGGTAATTCTTCCATCCTTGTTTCTGTTGCACCTAAATTAAACCAAACCAAAAATTACTAGTTGATTTCAGAATTCTGCATAAGAGAGTTTAGCAAATTTTTTTTTTTTTATTACATGTCAAAGAAGATTCTCATTCTTGAGTTAAAAGAATTATCATTCAACCGAAACCAAAGGTTGTACAAATCAGCTTTGGTGATTTTGTATTTCCAATTATCGCCGCCTCTGAGTGCACAGAGTAATTCGTTGGCAAACTCTGATGATGACTGCATCCCTATAAAATAGGAAATAATTGAAAGTGGAAAATTAACACAATAATTGGAAGAATAAAATCAGAATTAAGTAAGAACTGGTAGGTATAGATAAGGCATCTGGTTTTTTTAATTATTATTATCAAGCTAAAGGAGACTTAAAAAAAAGAGAAATATAGTGTTGAACATTGATGATTGAAATAAATTAAGTAGGAAGAATAATAATAAAAAGGAAACAAGTTGTCTTATATTCCGGCACTATAGTGTATCCGAAGAACATGGCTAAGGTGGCTAGCTGCTTTCCTCACTATGATTCTCTTGTGTTAATTGCCAGTGCCAGATGATAAACAGAAGAAACACCGAAAAGGACTCATCAATGTCACAACAAGCATCATGCATTAATGCATCATGAATTATTGTATTTGTGGTCGTGAAATATAATGTTACATGAACTGTTGACTTTAGTTTCCTATTCTCACCAATGCAGAAGCCAAATTCGGACCATCTCACAACCGGTTCGGTGCTCCTTCCAGTTCGGGCCACTTGGTCGAACCGCTTCTCCACATCCTTCCACTCCATTCCACCTTGATCAATAAAGCCATTGATGATTCCAACTCCTTGAGTTGCTTCATTTTCTATTATCTGAGAACAGGTTTGTTCTGAACTCAACCTTGTTGTATCGTCACGATCCCCTTCATGCAGAACCTTTGACCCAGTTGGAACCGAAGACAGGGAATGAAGGACTTGGGTCCAAGAAGTAGAGGAGGAAGATAAGGAAGAAGAAGAAGGTGATGATTTGAAGAGGGCAATGAGGGATCGTTCGTGAGGAATTTTGGACTTTACAAGCCCATCCATTGATGGGTTGTGAAGAGAATGGAAGGTTTGATTAATTTGTCATGGAAAGTGAAGGTTTTGTTTGGATGATATTGTAAAGAAAATGTGAATTGAGTATGTAATGCACAGTGGTGGAATTAATAAAAAATCATTCAGGGAAAGATGGTGAGTGGTTTTCTTTAGGAGCACAGAATAATAATTGGAGATTAATAAAGTTTGACCAAGGAAAGAGCTAGAAGCAGGTAGCATGAGCTAATGTATATGGATTTGTTTATGTTGTTTTACAGACAGATGTACAAGAAAGTTTCCATTTTCTTTCCTCTCTCTCTCTCTTTTCATTGGAATTGAGTGGTTGAGTGGGGGAACTGAAAAAAAGGACAAGTTATTGAAAGGAATAAATGGATCATGCGTATGGTTTGGTAGGAGTGTGTGGACTACGTTACAGAAAGAAGTTAAGAAATGGAGGTTTTGTTGGAAATTTGCCAGATTGGGAGAATATAGAGATTAAGTAAGAGCAGGTGAAGATTGAAAACAAATCCACGCAAATGGAAAGGGTGTGAGATATTGGTGCCTTTGTGTGTTGGTTGAAGATGGGAGGGAAAAAGAGAACATGTTTCGTTTCTAGGTAATATATGCACCAAGAACAGCTCATAGTATTACAACGTAAGCAAACAATAGAAAATAATAGAACAATGATTAATCGAGAAAGAAAATGACGTGTCTTTGGTACTTTTTGTATTATTATTTTTGGCTGTGGTTTTCTTTACACCCATGCTACCACGGAGCCACCGAGGCCTAATGAGAATTTATTTATTCATCTACAATTGCTTGAAATGTATTAAAAAAAATATGAAGTTGAAAATTACTTCTGTAATTTATGTAAAAAAAAAAGCAAAAACTTTTTATGTTTGTTTGAAATTTGGAATCGTGAATCAAGCAAACACTATTTTGTTTTGAAAAAGTGGCATAAATGGTAATATTTTAGATAGGTTAGGCACAATACAACACTACTAAATGAACAATAACAACATACAGCACATGCATGAGAAATTCTAATTTCTTTTGGAATATGTTCTTATAATTTTGTTAAACGAAATAGAAGAATAGTGTGTTAATCCACTCAATTACAAAAGAAGCGCCAACACGACTCCACCCATGAACTTACACTGTTGTTGTTGGAAACTTAACCCAGAAAAAGTGGAGTTTAGTTTTACAAGTCAAACTATTAAAATAGAATAAAAAAATAAATTAAAAATACTTTTTAAAAAATAAAAAAATTTCCACTCAAAATCGTGACACAGTAAAAAATCATAAATATTTCATTACCAGCATTTAAAAATACATTTTCACCAATCCAGTGCTAGTTCCCAGGATACAAAGACAATAAAAAATAAATAGTAGTCTAAATAATAGTTTTAATGTGTTAAATCACTTTCTATAAAGCCAAAATAAACAAATTAATATCGATTTCTTTCTGAATTAAAGAAGAGGTTGATAGATTTATTTGTCTTCTTCTAATTTCTGACAAAGTTAAGCAGGATGGATCAACTTGGTATAGCATGTTAATGATGTTGTCCTGCAGAAAAATAATTAAGTGGGTCTAATTTTTAATATAAAAAAACAATCAATGTATTTTATCTGTTTATGATACTAAATACATTCACTTTTTTTTATTTGATATTACTCTTTCCATTCCTTTTGATAAATCACGTTCCGGAATGTTATCAGTTTAAAGAAATTAAGAAACTCAAACATTTTTTCCAAGTATACCCTTAGTACTTCATGTTTAATTATTCTAAACCATTTTTAATACGTTATTCCATTTTTTTTTTCTCTCAATATTGAATTGTATAGGTATATTGAAATTAATGAAATACTATAAAGGGAATTATAAAGTGGAGAGAAAAAATTAATGGAACTGGTGAGAAATTTTTTACGAGGGTGATTTTGAAAAAGTTATATTGGTAATTTTTCTAATTTTAACAATTTTTCATTGGTCTAATTAGTTAAACTCTTAAAGATTAGCGTATAAAATTTAATAGTTAATGTAAATATCATTATATATGAACTAAAATTACCTTCATAGAATTGATTAGTGGTAGTTAAGAGTAAGTGAAACACGATGCAAGACACGTAATAATTAAGTAAGAACATGAATATATTTGGAAAAAAAAAAAATTGACCAGGTCTTTAGTTTCCTCTAAAACAATGAGCGTTTTGAAGAAAAAAAAAATGGAAGTTTAAAATAACAGTAATTTTAAAATGGAGGAAATATTTTATAGAATATTAATATGATTTTTAAAAATATATTTTCATTTAATGTGATATCATTCAAACTTTTATACGCTACATTTATACAAGCTTTGATGATTATTTTTGTGCTATTTTTGCTGTATTTTTCCCACCTCAAAATTGTAAATAATTGTAACTTGATAGTTTGTATCAAGCACATTTTTATTATATACCTACTTGGTTCGTATACTAGTTTATTGATGTGTGTTCACACAAAAAAGTAATATTCTACCAAAAATTTAATTAATTACTAGGCTTATTGTCATTGATATAGACTTTTGTTCTAATCGTAGATATTATATATCTATACTGATTATATAATGTGTCATTCTAATAAACAATTTCTCCTGGTACAAAAATTAACTGTCAAGAGTGAAACATCTTCAATTATATATATATTTTGTCAATGTATATATATATATATATATATATATATATATATATATATATATATATATATATATATATATATATAATCTACAATGATGTATAAAGACATTTTTCAGTTTATTTTTTATTTTTTAATAATGTTTTAAAATTATAATACATAAATCACAATGAAATATAATAATAAAAGAAAAAATACTAAAAAAATCATTTTAACAAAAATTTGTATGTATATATATTTTAATATTGCAACTGACACCAAATAAGAATATCCTAAATATAGATTAAAACAGTATATCAAATAAAGTATTTCGTATATATTAAATTATACATTGATATAAATTATATATCATTACATATATAATAAACAAAGTTATATAAATTAGAAAAAAAACAATAACACGTATTTTATTTAATATAACTAAAATCAAAACTATTATAATATTTATTGAAAAAAACAATGTGATAAAAAATATAAATACGTAAATAATATAATGCCGATAGTTTCTTTGAAAAATATTTATTTGACACCACTGTTCATCTTTATATCTTATTTAATACTGTTTTATGTAATAAAGTATTATATAAATAATAGAATAATAATATATAAGAGTGTTAAATGGAAATAAGAAATAAATAACAGTATCAAAGTATCACCACCCATTTTCTTTACTATCAATCAAAATAATACTAGTTACAAAATGTTTGCTTAGTTTAATTTATTTTGAAATAAACAGTAACTTTCTTTGTCGAAGTTACCATTTTCTTAAAATTAACTCATATCATTTATCAAACATGATAGTACTTTTCTATTAATATTTTTAATACTTCATGTCATTTATCAAACATGATAATACTTTTCTATTAATATTTTTAAGTGATGATGGTTAAATATAAACTATTCTAAAATGTTGATAATTAATGACACAATAAACTCAGTCAATTTTAAGAGATTGTTTAGACTATGTTCACGAAAACAAATCATAGAACAAAGAAATTAGTTCTTTAATATTATTTCAAATTTATTATTTGAAATATGTTTAACACATTTTAAAGTATGAAATCATTTTTTTTTTATAAAAGCCAGTCCAATTAATCAATAGGAGTTGTGAAGATCTGCATCGATTAGGGTTAATCAATTTGTCCATAATTCACTTATACTTTTGACATAACCAATAAATTAATCATGATTAGGACGGTTTTAAGTGGTAATTGGAAGATCAAAATTGGTAGCTCTTCTAGTTCAGTGACTATCTAACCGCAAAAACTTATTTCTTAAGCATGTTTCCCAACTCTCAACACCACATGTGCTTCAACACAACTTTTCAAACAAATGCTTCACACAATTTTTCAAACATAGAGACTATAATTTGCGAAGAGGCATTGCATAGCCATCATATTTTTTTTATATGTTTTACTAGCTTGCAATGATACATTGTTAATCTTAAAATCTCATATAAATTATCCTAATTCCGCTTTAATAATATAATTTTGGTGGCTTAGAGAAAAAAATACACCTGTAAGATAAGGTATTATGAGTATCATAAAAATAAAATATCAACGGGGTTCTTTGACTTTGGTATGCGTCTTGACACCGTTTTCTGACAACTTGTCTCATAATTATTGTTTTGAAGGGAAAATCTGTGTGCAAAAAAAGACTGCGAACCACCGTGATGGCTGAGGATGTAGATTAGGTTTGAGATTTAGTTGTCATAACAATTAACCATGCTACAAGTTCTTCCTATAGAATTTTTTTTAAGTTTTCAAATTATTAATGATAGAATAATTAAATTATATAATGCTAATTCACCAACTTCCAGGTCATCTTGGTGAAATTTAGCTTAAATATTCTATAAAATAATCTCAAATTCAAATAGCTTGAACTGAAAAATGTGATTAGTATATGCTAAGAGAAATTAGTCAAATCCTTTTAATAGATATTAATAGTGAAAAAATTATGAATATTATATTTTTGAAAGTGGGATTTTCGAAGAAAAGGAAATTAATTTAAAACTAGGGACTTATGTAATGATCACAAAAGTGATGAAAGATTGCGATATTAGTTTTACTCTATCACTTTTTTCTTCCATTTTAAAAGCACTACAATTTTTATTTATTCATTATTTTAAAATTTAAGGTAATATTAATTATTGCCTTAAATAAGTGATGTCAAACTTGAATAATATAAACATTTATTCCCTTGACTTTCAACTCAACAAACAATGTGTTATCAAGTTTACAAAATTTATGAAAATAAAAAATTTAATTAGCTTGATTATTTTTCACTCCACCTGTTTTTACTCCATTATGACTTAATGAGGCTTCATTAATATTGAGTTTATTCATAATTGTGTTTATGCAATATAATTTCACATATAAGATGTGTTACGACGATCTAATAATAAAATATATTATTTTCCTATTTTTAGGCCTACCAAAGAATTAAAAGCATTCAATAATGGTTTATCTACAAAATATTAATTTTGACAAAAAAAATAATTATAAAATTATGTTTAAAAAGTGATTATAAAGTTTACTAAAAGAGTTATTAGCTTATATTTACACACATATATATTAAATAGACTTGTATTATATACAATGGTTATGTTTAGCAGACTTATTTCATTAGTTACTAGTCCGTTTTATTTTTCTTTTCCAAACTCATTTTCTTTCCTTAAAAATATTTAATTATATTATATCTTCTCACCAAATATTCTACGTAGTTTCTCAATTATTAAAGAATGAACATGTTTAATGATTTTCATAGTTAAAAATATCTATATATATAATATATATTTTTATGGTGTATTTGAATAATTAAAAAACTTATGTTACACAAGAGAGAGATTAAATTAGACTATTCAATATTTAAAAATAAATAAATTTGTCGATCTAGTTATTAAATTATAAAATCACATATTTAAATTTATTTATATGATTTTTGTATTAAATAAGAAAATGATAAAAATAAAATAGTTTTTTTTAAATTATACTATATTAATTTTGATCTATATAAGAAAAATATCAAATAATTTTATATTGCTATAAAAATTATATATATATATATATATATATATATATATATATATATATATATATATATATATATATATATAATTGATGTGATATGTGATTTCAATCCAAAAATAAATTTAAAAATATTATAATATAGTGTAGAGATATTAAACGATGTAACTTATCTTAGTATAATTTAATTTCACTTCATATATATATATATATATATATATATATATATATATATATATATATATATATATTTAT
>Ga0209700_108655_pt1 | contig 12791 bp, 3 predicted proteins | sample SiratroredBW_FD_187528 | JGI IMG/M metagenome (GOLD analysis project Ga0209700, IMG submission 187528) | Root nodule microbial communities of legume samples collected from California, USA - Siratro red BW (SPAdes) (version 2) | ecosystem: Host-associated > Plants > Roots > Nodule | place: USA... | reverse complement strand
AGTGTCCTCTTTTCATAATTTTATTTAATCTTATATTAAATCGTAGAATAGGGTCAAGATTTTTTTACAATGATGTTCGAAAATAAATAAAAAAATACATCATTTTAAGAATTTCAAAAAAAAAAATACACCAATTTAAAAAATTTGCCAAAAAATGATGAAACTTCATATAAAATAAAATTAATGTTCTGTCTGACAGATAACCAACAGAAAGAAAAGACAATAAGAAAAATATATGAGAAATAGAGTAGAAATAAACGTTTAGTTAAAAAAAATATGATAAATAATTTTATTATAATAATATTTTATTTGATTTTTATTCTTTATACTATTTACTTATTATGTTAAAAATGTGCGAACAAAATTTTAAAGAAAAGTACATGATAAATTATGAGATTATTTTAACGTGAATATAATTAAAAAAACACGACATAATTTGTTCCTTTTTTTTTTCACTTCTTTCGTCTGATTTTTATAAAAATAATATTTCACCTGAGCCTCTTCCTTAAGTTATATATCAACTTTCATCCTGTCCTGTAAAGTGTTTATGTAATTTTGATAGAAAATAATGAAAAATAGAGAGATGGATAGAAAAATAGATAATAAATAGTAAACGTCTCTCTATTTTTTCTTCACTTTTCTCTCAAACGAAAAAATCAGAATTTAATTAGTTTTCTCTCTCTTTCGTGGTTTATCCTCCATACTAAACAATGGTTAGTTAATAGTTGTTGATAAAAATATAATATTTGTAAATTTTTGACGTTAAAAATTGTATTTACCTATAATAAAAATTAATATGTAATCAAAAATAACTTATTAAGAATTATGATTATAATATCAATAATAATAATAATATTAGTAGTAATAATAATATTAATATTATTATTATTAATATTACTCCCTGATACAAATTTATGAGTAATCATAATTTGTATTTTATTAATAAATACAAATTTTGGATAATTATAATTTATATTTTTTCGACATATACAAATTGTTGGATGATTATACTTTACATAGAGATACAAATCCACGAACAATAATAACGTGTATTTTATCGATAAATACAAATTTGTGAATAATATTTTTTTATATTAACGAATTGAATGAAAGTATTTGAGGTACTCGAACCGATATATCCTAAAAACTAAAAGCATATAAAAAAAATAATATACATGTTTGAACAGACCATTTAAAAACTCTGTCTATTGTACATAATTGATATTTACCAGTAGATCTTTAAAGATAACTTATTGTAACATAACATTTTCTAAGCGAGTGGATAATGACCATAGTAAATTTACCTACGAATTTGTATTTATATAAATAATTAGTAGGTTAATTAGAAATTTTTTGTAATGTAACATGAAGAACAGAAAAGGTGCGTGTTTACTCTTTTTGTCAAAAAAACAAATGTAATTGAGTAATAATAATTTTATTGAGTATTTTTGAAAGTAGACATTAAAGTGTCCAACCATATTAAATTTGTGATATGCTTTTATTTAAATTTTATATTCTTATTTATGATGTACTTCCGCTAGAAGATATTATTTTTCTATTTCTCAGCATAGACGAAATTCATAATTTGTTAGCTTATATTTAGTTATTTTTAAGAATTTATTAAAATATAAAGACGAGATCGATTAATTTTAAAATATTTTAAATTTTTGTATATTTAATCTACTTAAACGTAATCTCTAGAAAGAATGGTTGGTTAAATGTAATACAATGTTTTATGAGAAGTGAATGACTAGAGTAAGTTAAATAAAGTAACTTTTAAAGCAAATGGATAGGTGCTATGTATAAAACCTGTTTGAAAAACCTCGTCAAAAGAGTTTGTAGGAGAGAGAATAACTTTTCAAAAATTCTACAGTGAAAAAGTTGTTAGATAAACTAAATTTTGTAAAAGCACTTTTATATGGTTAAATTTAGCAAAAGGAAAATCTTTTAAAAATTAAATAGTTTAAATGTTTAAATAATATTAAAGGAAAATAAAAGATACTTTTTTTCTATTTTATTGACTAAACTATTTTCTCTTTGACATTTTATTTGAAATTATTTTCTTTATATTTTTTCTTCAATTTTTAAATAAAAAATGTCTCATGTATTACTTTTATAAAGATAAAGGCACGATTGTCAGCTTTAAAATTCATTTCAAAAGTAAAAGAAAATAATCAGATTGAAATAAATTAATTAAAAAAAAACTATAATTCATTCCAGTTGTATGAATCAAAAATATTTTTTCTAAGTTTTATTTAAGCTTGATACTTGTCTATGGTAGTCGTATGAGTTCTGATTCGACTAGGTATTCTACACCCCATATATATATATATATATATATTTATATATATATATATATATATATATATATATATATATATATATATATATATATTGCGATCTTATTAAAATTTAATTTTTACCTTTACCTTTCACAAATATATTCTTAATTTATTTTAGAATGTATTTCTAAATTAAAAATATAATATATAATCTAAAATGTATTAATATGTTTTGAAATATATATTCTATAATATATTTCAAATTCAAAAATACATTTTAAAATATATATTCTAGAATGTATTAATATACTTTTAATATATATTTTAGAATTGTTTTTTAGTTCTGAAAATATATTTTAGAATATGATTTGGAAGGTATACAAAGCTTGAAAATAGATTCTAAATTATCACTTAAAAAAATGTAGTTTTATAAATTTGAATCCCATGTATTTTTGACATTTCACCACCCCGTGGGAATGCAGCTTCAAACCATGGGGTGTAGAATGCAATGGCGGCAGAGTTAAGATATTTTTTGGGCCATTTTCCGATAATGGGCCTCATTCAATCCAATTATACAAACATCGCCTTTGGGCTATTTGACTTCATGATTAGTTTTCAACCTACTGGAGAGTGATTCTTCCTGCACCTCCATGACGACTTCCTGCACCTCATACTAATTATGGTTTTATAAAAATACCCTTCTCAAATTTTTTAAAATCCCATATTACCCTTTATACTTTCACCCTGCAGATCTCTCTCTCCCACCTCCATCCTCCCACCTCCGGCGACCCTGTACCTCCATACGAACGTTCCTGCACCTCCGAATTTTCTTAATGTTCGCTTCCTCATTGGGATTCTTCATGATCATTATTACTAAATGTTCGTTTGGTCATGTTAGCTCGTTGCACTAATCGCACCAGTGCTTGAACCACTTCTGACATTGGTGGTCGGAATTCAGGCTCCGATTGCCCAAAAATGTATAATGAACACATTAACATACGATGCACAAATATATTTTTTCCACCCGAATGGTTAAGCTCAGCAGTTAAGAATGGAGACAAACTCTCTCAGAAGTATCAAAACACGTTAGGGATTGCAAAATCCGCAATATAAAAAAATTTCAAAAACACATTGTGGTTATACAACCCGTAATATAATTTTTTTTTAAAAAAACATTACAGGTTGTATAACTCGTAACATAAAAAAATTTCAAAAACGGTTGTGGGTTATATAACCCACAATGTATTTTAGAAAATTTTTTATATTGTGAATTGTATAATCCGTAATTATTTTCAAAAAAATTTACTTTGCGGTTTGTACAATCTGCAATAGTAAAAGTACAGGAAAAATAGTTATGGGTTATACAACCTGCAACGCTTTTCACAAAAATATTAACATTACGGGTTGGAGAATCTGCACATTGAAAAAAAAATTAAAACACACTGTCGACGATGGATGAACAAAACAACCTACTTTCTTCTCTCAGCAACAACCTTCTTCCTTAGCAACCCCTATCACGATCTTCTTCTACCTCTATAATCTCTTTACATTGCTCTTACATCCCACCTTTAATAAAATTTTAACTGTCACAAATACAACATCTCCTCAAAATCTTTTTATCTTTTTCTTTTAAGACATAAGACATTATAGTCTTTTCATTATGTCTAAAATGAGAATTTAAAAAACTATAAAAGTGAAGGAAGTCATCGTGGAAGTGCAGGAAGAATCACTCCTACTGGATATTATAATTTCAGTTGATTTTAACGTTATAAATATACTCCAATAAATATAATATATAAGCTTCAAATATAATAAGTTTATTTACTTCGTAATATATTACTCTTTTAGAACTCCTTAAACGCGAATTAGTTAGCAATATATGCATTTTGATTTTGATTTTTTTTTTCACTTTTTTGATGTAATGCTTTAATGATGGACAACATTTGATGGAAAAATCAAAATTTATTAATTTTTGGTGTATAATAATATTTCTTTTTCTGTAAAACTAAAATTGTTACTATATATGTTTTAATTAATTATTGTTTAGAGATATTTTAACCTAAATTAATTTAAAATAAATTTCAAATGATGTTTACATTATGGTGTGTTATTCTGAATATAAAATAAATCATGTTAAAAAAATAATTTTAGGTAATAAGATTTTTAATGACATTACTTATAGTTTGTGCACAGAGTAATTCTACCAACGAATTGCTCACAACGAATAAATTACCCATAGTGATAGTATTTACCAGGATAAAATATTGAAAGTGTTTTTTATTATATATTAAAATAATTAATAAAGACAATTGTTTTTATAACTGTTATATCTATGATGAATAGTAAAGAAATCCACTTTTATAATTGCTGTTTTTTAAGTATATATTTTTTCTGATTTTATCTTTTACATTTTAATAATTTATTTATTTTTATAATCGTTATAATAACTAACTTTTTTAAAATTGCATGGTTTTTTTATTATGGCGTTGTGCTTCCACTATTCAAAATGATAACAGTAATAAGGCTAAGTACAAAATTATAACCAAATAAAATATATATTTTTTTTGATAGCGTCATTCCTTTGTAATTAAGAAAAGATCTAGTTGAAAACACAAGTTCTTTAACCGCATTTATCCATTTTCATATATAAACAGGCATACTTTTGCAAATCCCAAAGTGAATTACTATATTTTCGTAAAAAATCTGAAACTCTGGTAGTCCAGTCCCGTCATCCACGTGTAAAATGGATCCACCGAATCGACGAAACGGTCCTTGATTCCGCCACGTGTTAAGGTGTTAAGGAGTTGGTTTGGAGGTGTAGCAGTTGCACTTTGCATTTGCAGGCAGTTGAAGAAGCACAGAGAACAGAGAAGAAGAAGAAAAATAATAGGGAAGGATCGACGATGAATGTGGTGAGTGCGTTAATGATGAATCGGGACCAACTCGGAGCACCTGAAGGCATACCCTTCGGATCAGTATGGTGGTTCGTATACGCCGGAATATCCTGTCTCCTTGTCATCTTCGCCGGAATCATGTCCGGCCTAACCCTAGGTCTCATGTCTCTCGGTCTCGTTGACCTCGAGATTCTTCAGCGCAGCGGTTCTCCTTCCGAGAAAAAACAAGCAGGTTCTTCCTCTTCCTTTTTTCGTCTTCTATTCCATTTCTCTGTTTTCGGCGGTCGAATTTTCGTTAATCTTATCGGATTACGTAATTTTGTTGAACACGCTTTTCTTTGATAACTAAGGAGTTGTACATAAAATTTTTGTGTCCATATGCAGCGGCTATACTTCCTGTGGTTCAAAAACAACACCAGCTTCTTGTGACTCTACTTCTGTGTAACGCCGCTGCCATGGAGGTAGGTAATTAGTTGGATTGCTATGCTCATTTACGTATGAATTTCTATTTCTAACTTGTTCGTTGGAGGAGAGGTTATTATAACTCAGTAGGTTAGTTTATTTCATGCGATGTTTTTACGGGAGATCAATTTGAAACGAGGTCATAATGCTTAAATTGAAACACTGCCGTATTATGTAAGAAATGAATTAGGCTGATTGATTAACCTGTTGAAACGGTCACGTTGATTTGATTTGCTGTGATAGATGAATCTGCTTTTTGGATGTTGGAGGCTTTGCTGAGTAATTGTATGTAATGTGTACTCTTTCCACTGGCTAGTCGATCATGCCTAACTTTTAAGCAGCTGTTGCTTTGAAACTTGCAATCGCAGGCCCTTCCAATATACCTAGATAAGCTGTTCAATCAGTTTGTTGCTATCATTCTCTCTGTGACTTTCGTTCTGTTTTTCGGAGAGGTACTCGGTTTTGCTATATTTCATGGTTCTGTGGTTGAGCATCAAAATTTGTACACAATGAATATTATGGACTCCTTTTTGCCTCTCTGGTTTCAGGTTATTCCACAATCAATTTGTAGTAGGTATGGCCTTGCTGTAGGTGCTAACTTCGTGTGGCTTGTCCGAATTTTGATGATAATCTGTTATCCAGTTGCTTATCCCATTGGAAAGGTAATTAGTCATATATTGGTTAAATTAGCATCTTTTCTAGTATATGAACAACTGATGCAGTTGATTATGCATTAAGCTGTAGAAGTCATGTTTCTTTGTATTCTATTGGATAACCAGTATGATATATAACTAAGTAGTGGATGAAAAAGTGAAAATTAATAGCATTTCATCTCATGATCTTTCCATGAAACTTCAGTTTGCAAAATCGTGTGTATAAGTTTTTTTCTAGTCTTTATTGCTTTAGCATGTAAGCAAATGGGTATTAACGACGTAGGATGCCTTTGGTCGAAAACCAGATCATTAGACTTGTCTTTTTTGACAGTAATAGTCTTTTAAAGTGTATATATATGAAGAACTTCGAGAAAGATCATGGCATACATTTTATTTTTGTCACTGATATTTGTTCCAGGTTCTAGACAGGCTATTGGGGCACAATGAGGCTTTATTTAGGCGAGCTCAGTTAAAAGCTCTTGTCTCAATTCATAGCAAGGAGGTATGAAAATAATATGTATTATTATGGCTGATTAGTTGAGGAATCTGTCATGTTACAATTGGTAAAGTTATCCAATTATTACCATTGTAGTCATGCTGTTTGATTCAGAAATGTTGAATTTTCTTGTTTTAAGGCCGGGAAAGGTGGAGAGCTTACGCATGATGAGACAACAATTATCAGTGGAGCTCTAGATTTGACTGAAAAGGTAAACAGCGCATTTCCCACATGATATATTTTGAATATCAATATATCAATATTTATATGACATAATGACAGTACAATATAATTTGAAATATGAGATTCATGTTTATAACCTCTTTTGTAATTTTATAATTTCAACACGAATTGAAGATGATGGAATGTGGAAACAAGTGATGGTTGGTTCAAGGATTTGGTAATATGTAACTAGTTCTAGCGTGTGTGAATTCCCATTAAGGGAACCTTTATGAGAGTAGAATTCCCGTTCAACATGCATCAGGATGTCAGAAACACCTTATCGAATCACACTGTTAGTGTCTTCTATTTTACTAGGAAAGATAAAGGAGTTTTGGACATGGAATTGGAGATACATGGGTATAAGCAATGCTTAAGGAGTGTCTTATTTTTTAAAATATCTTTAGGCCTATCAAAGTATGACTTGTTCTTGGTGCAAAATTTTCCATTCACTTCACATGATCTTGTATTCTCTAAATTATATATTGTCCTTTGTACTAAAGTCTTCTCTTTATTTTACCTTAGTATTAATTATCATGCTGTACTATTTTGACTTGTGCATGATATATTTTATACATCTGTTTTAGCAGCATACTTGTGTTCAACTCTCCTTTTTCCAAATATTGATTTTTTTTTACCAGACTGCTGAAGAGGCCATGACCCCTATTGAATCAACTTTTTCTTTGGATGTTAATTCAAAATTGGACTGGTCAGTATGCATCTCACTCTATCTTTTGGATTGAACTTGTGTTTTATTGTTCTTTGTTTTTTTCCCTTAGTTCTTATAATACTGTGTAGAGATTATTGTGGTTTTTATTTGGTGTGTGTTTTCAACGAAATAAATGTTTGTGTTGGGTTAAATAGACTTTTCTACATTGTAATATGACCAAATAGACAAGACGCAGGAACTCTAGTATACAAACAAGTCAATTGAACATTGTAAAGGGACAATTGTTAAAATCAGCGTAAAAAGCGACAATTCTTCTATAATGTGCATTTTTGTGTTCAGGTATTTGAGATATTAAGAAGAAAAGTCTAATTTGTTTGTGTAACTTATTTTTGGTCACAGAGAGGGTGATATTCTTAAATAGAAAAGGTTTTTTATTGAAATTTGTTTGAAAAATGGATGTTTTGACTGAAGAGGAATTAATTTCCTTACTTTTATAAGGACTTTTTGGTTGCTGAAGCTATATTTATTTTCTACTGTACATACTGGAACATGCGACTAATATTTCTCTAGTTATTATCTCCCTCAAAATAAGTAGGACCTGACCTCAGTTGCATACTGAGAGTAGAATTATTGGCTACGAAGTATATCTATGTATTCACTCTTGCAATTTTCACCCCTTTAACCAAAATCAGGGAGGCAATGGGGAAAGTTCTTGCTCGTGGGCACAGCCGAGTTCCTGTCTATTCTGGAAATCCAAAAAACATTATTGGGCTTCTACTGGTGGGTGTTAAATCCGCTCCCGTTGACATTAATTTAGTGTATCCCTTTTAATTACTTTATATATTCTCTTTTCTTCACGTAAATTCTATTTAAAATTAGGTCAAAAGTCTTCTCACTGTACGGCCTGAAACAGAGACACCTGTCAGTGCTGTTTCCATCAGGAGAATCCCACGGTACATTTGTTGTCAAGGAGTAACTATACTAAATTTTTAAATGGAGTCACTATTGTGAATTTACATCTTTGATACAGCCTTGTGCAAGAGCCCTTTGGCCTTCCAACAGGGACAAAACACTATCTCATTTAGCTGATCCTGAAATTTAGTTTAATTAAGAATTGGGGTGTTAAGGATCAAATTCCTATCCATTTAGTTATAAAGTCTACCTTTGTCAAGAATCAAGTCTCCTAAAAGCAAAAGGGACTGAGCTAAATTTTTAAATGGAGTCACAGTTGTCAATTTTACATCTTTGATATACCCTTGGCAAGAGCCCTTTGGCCTTCCAACAGGGACAAAACACTATCTCATTTAGCTGATCCTGAAATTTAGTTTAATTAAGAATTAGGGTGTTAAGGATCAAATTCCTATCCATGTAGTTATAAAGTCTACCTTTGTCAAGAATCAAGTCTCCTAAAAGCACAAGGGGATTAGATTTAAGCATGTGAATGATTTTCTTGTCTTTAACTTTTGATTTATTAATATATACTCTTGTTATTTTCTTTAAAATTTAATTTCAATATAGGGAATATGTGTAATGTTTTATATTTTATTTACAGAGTTCCTGCGGATATGCCTCTTTATGATATACTGAATGAGTTTCAGAAGGGCAGTAGCCACATGGCTGCTGTTGTTAGGGCTAGAGGGAAAGAAAAGACAATTCCTGAAATAACTAGTGCAGAGACACATGAAAGAAACAAAAGGGTTGATGGGGATTCACAATTGACTACTCCATTACTTCTGAAGCAGGATGAGAAGACGGAAAGTATTGTGGTTGACATTCCTAAGATTTCAAGGCCTCCAAGCATCAATAAGTCAGCTGGTATGCATCGTAGTGATGCCACAACAAATGGTTCCTTTTCGGATAATATTGATGATGGTGAAGTGATTGGTATTATCACATTAGAAGATGTATTTGAAGAACTCTTGCAAGTAAATTACAGCATTTTGAGATATTCCCCCACCCTCAGTACTCTAGTACATCTTTCTTCTCTCAAATATTGATTGCATGTGTTTCCAATGATGCAGGAGGAGATTGTGGATGAGACAGATGAATATGTTGATGTTCATAAGAGGTAATTATTTTCAAATCTTAATCTCCTGATTAGTATGAAACTGTTGTAAATCAGAATTTGAATGTTACCTATTTTATATTTTAGAATACGTGTGGCTGCCGCTGCAGCTGCTTCCTCAGTGGCACGGGCTCCATCAATCCGAAGATTGACTGGTCAAAAGGGAGCAGTAAGTGATAAACTATTAGTCCTTTAAAAAAAATATGATTTTAATGTCTATTTCATGTTTGTCATAGAATTCGATCTTTTTCATTCTGCTTGAACGAGAAAAATGTTCGTTTTATGGGGGGTTGGAATGGTGGTTATGCAGGGACCAACCCTGCACCACAGGTTGAGTTCATAGGTGACTCAACCCTACTAACATTTGTAGAGAGCTAAGAAATTGCCGACCCCGCTCAACCCATTTAAGTGTGTGTTTGTTTGCCACTTAAGTTGTTCCTAAATGTAATGTTATTTTCGCAAGATATTTGTCCCCCAAACCAATTAGGACATCAGGATGACGTGCAAAGTTGATTGATTGATTTTTGAGACTGAAGAGATTAATGACTTTCCCTCAGTAAGTTGCATAATTCTAATAATTTGAAGTTAATTTCTTTAGCATCAAGGAATATGACATGATTTATGTATATCACAAATTTAAAAAATTTTAATCCAGAAAGTTGTATCTTAATTGTAGGGAATGTTATAACTTCAGTTTATTGAAAAGCTATGTCTGTAATTCCTGCACAGACGCTCAATTTTCATTTATTTTTGTGGCAACGAATAATTTTTGGTCTTGATTTTTAATCATTCAGGGAGGCCAAAGTAAGACAGGACTGACTCTGAAGAAATCTGCAGAGGACGATGGATCGAATACTAGGCCATAGTGAACTCTTTCTCCCATCCGGAGGGGGATATTAGGATATTATACGTCCTTTTTTGTGCATAAATAATATACGAAATTATATGTTCATTAGAGGTTGATAAATGTTACATTTATTGGTCAGTACGTACCCTATTTCCTGGAAAAAGAAATCTCTTCATGCATTCGAACTTGGAAGAAGTACTAATTTCATTCATAAATGATAAAATGTGCTATAGCGATGAATAAAATATATAAATTTTCTTCACTTTTAAATTCACTCCAATAAAACTAAAAATTAGTTATATGTTTATATTCTTGTTTTCATATGAATATCAATAATTATGAAAAATTCAATTAAATTGTCACCATTGATTTTATTTTATATTAAGCCATTGTTTTTTATGACACTTGCAGTTTTTAATGTAACTTTTGACATGCGTGCAATAGTTTATTTTAAACTTCATAATTTACTATTAACCTCCTGTGATAAATTGTTATAATATAAAAAGGGAAGTGTGAAATTTTCATTATCTAATGTTTCACGTTTAATTTAATCAAATAGAATTTAAAAATGTTTTGGTGTTTTGTCTGTGTATCTCGTTATTATGTTAATGATTAAAAACGTAGTAATATATAAAATAATGTCACTGCCTGTCACGGGATATTCAATATTTCATTCAATATTTTTCTATTCCGTATTATTCTGTTAATAACATGGAAAAGGATAGGTCACGTTAAGATAGAGTTAATCAAGGTTGAATCTACATCCAAAAATGTCGGATCGATTGACTTTAAGTCGGATTGGGTCAATTGAGTAGGACAGTTTAAGTTGATCCTGATTTTTCAATTAAATTATAAATAACAAAAATTAATTAAGAATCTATTTATATAAAATATTTATCGATCAATTTATAGTTTAAGAGTTAATGAAAGTTTTGTAAAAGAAAATATTTTACAAGTAGATTGTATTTTTAGCCAACTTTGTTATTTAAGAAAAGAAAAGAGGAGGAAGAAAATAAAAAAGGTGGGGACGGAGAAATAGTGAGAGAGATGAGGGTGAGAAATGTTTTAAAAAATGGTTTTGAAATTAAAAAAATAATTAAAAGAGTAAAGTTAGCAAATTTTATCACTTTCTTTATATAGTAAATAGTATTTTATATTTTTAAAGACTAAAATATTTTATATTTTATATTTTCTTTGTGAAATTGGAGTAAAATTAGTAGAAAAATATAATATTACTCAGTTAAAAATGCAATTAAATTATTTTTTAATTTTTTATGAAATTGGTAAATTAAATATATACTATGTAAAATTTGGATAAAATCCAATGACACGAGTCACAATTTACTAAATCATTTATTTTTCCTGTGGTTTGTTTGTTTTCATGCAACATTGTAACCTCTAGATAAAGATAGAACATAGTATTCATAATTCACTATTTAAATTAATTATGAGATTTTTATAATAATAGTAATCATCAAAAGCAATATATAAAACATCCTACTCTTTTACTCATTTATATTCTTATTAAATGACTTTTTTTTCACTTTAATTTGTTTTATATTTTTAGTTTTTTACTTTTCTTACTTTCTTTGATATCTTAAGACTTGACTAAAGGAGTAATGGGAAAAGAAAGAATTGAATAGGAAAGATTGAGAAAAAGAAGTGAAAACTAAGTGGAAAGTTTATAATTGATGTGATTGATATAATTGAATAAATTTGTTGTATATATTTAAATTTATTTTTAAAAATAATTTTGTATAAACAATAATTTTTAAAGATAAATTTGAGTCCAAATAAATTTTAGATTAAAATAAAAAATTATATAAAATATTTATAAATAAAAAAGTTATATTTTTAAAAAATAATATATTAAAATAAGTTACTTAGTATAATATAAATTTTAAATGAATCATTTTATTTTATATTTTATTTATTAATTTAATATTTTTCTTTTATTATTTATTTTATTACAATATAAGAACATATATTAATAAATTATTAAATTGAATTTCTTGTTTTATTTGTTATTTTAATGTTTTTAATTTTAATTATTATTTTTATAATATATAAACTTGAATGAATAAATATTAAATTATTTTGTATATCATTCCAATTATAATATGAAAAATTGTAATATATATATATATATATATATATATATATATATATATATATATATATATATATATATATATATATATAT
>Ga0209700_108654_pt1 | contig 12793 bp, 9 predicted proteins | sample SiratroredBW_FD_187528 | JGI IMG/M metagenome (GOLD analysis project Ga0209700, IMG submission 187528) | Root nodule microbial communities of legume samples collected from California, USA - Siratro red BW (SPAdes) (version 2) | ecosystem: Host-associated > Plants > Roots > Nodule | place: USA... | reverse complement strand
TTTTTGAAAGTTCAATTCCCCCCCCCCCCCCCACACCTCTTAAACTCGGCTTAAACTTATTTTACAATTTCCTTTACATTGTTAGATGTTTGTCTAGGTTGGGGTCTTAGAATACGTGGAACTATGATTTTGGAAGGCAGCGTGGGATTCCCATATTAGGAGTTTATTTCCATTTAAAGATGTATAAGTGGATGACTATGTATTTCTAAGTGGTTCACTAGGAGAAATTTTGAAGACCTTTATTAAAACTGGAAATTCAAATTTTCAAGTTGGATTTGTATGTAAATGAATACAGTTCAAAGTATATTTTTTGAAGATTTTCTTTCCTTTTGTCGTCTAATTAGGTCAATGTAATGATCCTTGAAGTTAATTTATGACACCCACAACGAAATGGACGACTATGTATCTCTAAGTGGTTCAGTGGAGAGTAATTTTGAAAACCCTTAGTAGAACTGAAAATTCAAATCTTCAAGTTAAGTTTGTTTGTGAATGAATATAGTTCAAAGTGTTTTTTGAAAATTTTCCTTCCTTTTGTCGTCCAATTAGGTGAGCATGCATGTCCTTGTAGTAAATGTATGACACCCACATTACAATTGTTAACTATGTGTATGTAAGTGGTTAAGTGAGGCGGTGTTTTGAAGACACTTATTAAAACTGAAAATTCAAATCTTCAAGTTGAGTCTATTTGTGAATGAAGAAAGTTCAAAGTGTTTTTTGAAAATTTTCCTTCCTTGTGTTGTCCAATTAGGTGAGTATGCAAGTCCTTGTAGTAAATGTATGACAACAACATCCAAGTGGTCTACTATGTGTTCATAAGTGGTTCACTGAGGAGGAATTTTTAAGCCCATAATTAAAAGTGAAAATTCACCTTTTCTAGTTTAGTCTGTTTGTGAATGAATACAATTGAAAGTGTTTTTTGAATATTTTATTTCCTTTTGTTGTCCTATGAGGTCAATATGGAGGTCCTTGCATTAAATGTACAACACCCACAACAAAGTGGTCGAGCATGCATTTGTAAGTGTTCAATGAGGCAGAATTTTCAAGACGCTTATTAAAAGTGGAAGTTTACCTATTCACGTCAAATTTGTATATAAATGAATATAGTTGAAAGTGTTTTTTTTTTAATATTTTCTTTCCTTTTATCGTCCAATTAGTTCAATATAAATGTCCTTGCAGTTATTGTATGACACCCACATCCAAGTGGTTGACAATGTGTTTGTAAGTGGTTAAGTGGAGATGATTTTGAAGACCCTTATTAAATCTGGAAATTGAACTCTTAAAGTTGAGTTTGTATGAGAATGAATACAATTGGAAGTGCTTTTTTAAAGATTTTCTTTCCTTTTGTCATCCAACTAATTCAATATAAAGGTCATTGCAGTTATCATGACAACCTTATCAAAGTGGTTCGCTATGTGGATGTATGCGGTATGCTTGGAAAAGTTTTTTATTACATGTGTTTAAATTTGGAAATTCACTTGTTATTACAAAAAATGAGACTAAATATTTGCTAACCCGAAAACATTGGTCCAAACTGGACCACCTATTAATCAATTCCCTAATAGCAACACTAGAAATCTAAAGTGGCTCTTCCAAACGCAACAACCACTTCGAAGGAGTGCTCTCCAACTTCTTCCTCTGAAATGAAGACATTTGACGATTAATTTGGACAATGACATCAATTTGGACTCTGTGCCTCACTCTAAGCTGCAAATAGAAAAGAACAAACAACTGACTATGTTTTCACTACCTACACATATAAATACTAAATCCAATTTAGCAAATGACTTACCTTTGATTGTTCATCCTCATCTCCCTAAAAAAGTTTTGCAGCCATATCTTTATACAAAAGAAACTTCTCTCAGAAAATAATCTCACTAGTCTCATATATACAGTAGAATCAAGAAAACAAAATACTTGCAACTGGTTCTTGAAGATCCCTGTGAGCAGGACTTTCGTATACATCTAAGTGCTTCAGTGAGGAGAACTTTGGCATACATGTAGAAGAGATAGAAACCAGAAAGGTGCGAAATCCACCTAGTAGTTTGGTGAGGAAGGTTTTCGCATGCATGTATCAAAGATGGAAACTAGCAAGGTGTGAAACCCACCTAAAAGAGGTTTTCTGTGATGACCTAAGTGGTTGAAGGATGAGGACTTCTACATACATGTCTTAGAGATAGAAACTAGCAAGGTGTGAAACCACTAGAGGAGGTTTTATATGTTGACCTAAGAGGATCATTAAGGAGGACTTCGCAGATATGGAAACCAACAAGGTCTGAAACCCACCATGAGGAGGTTTTATGTGTTGACCTAAATAGTTTAGTGAGAAGGACATTGCATACATTGGCACATATGGAAACTAGCAAAGTGTCAAACCCACCAAGAGGAGGTAGCAAGGTGTAAAACCCACCAGAAGAGGTTTTATGTTGTGAACTAAGTGGTTCAGTGTGGAGGACATTGGCATACATACATGAAGCAAGATGAAACCAACAAGGTGTGAAACCTATCAAGAAGAGGTATTATGAGTTAACCTAAGTAATTGTAGGATGAGGACTTTCGCATACATGTCTCAGACATGGAAACCAGCAAGGTGTGAAACCCACCAAGAGGAGGTTTTATGTCTTGACCTAAGTGGTTCATTTAGGAGAACTTTGGCATACATAAGGTAACAAATATGGAAACCACCAAAATGTGAAACCCACTAAGAGGATGTTTTATATGTTGACCTAAGTGGTTCATTGAGGAGGACTTTGCATACATACAAGTAGCATATATGGAAACTAGCAAAGTGTGAAACCCACCAAGAAGAGGTTTTATGTGTTGACCTAAGTGGTTCAAGGATGAGGGCTTTGGCATACATACCTGTAGCAGATATAAAAACCAGCAACCTAAAATAGACAAGAAGAGGTTTTCTATGTTCACCTCAGTGGTTTAATGACGAGGACTTTGGCATACATACATGTAACACATATACAAACCAAAATACTAGCAAGGATTGAAACCCACCCAAAAGTGATTTTTTTTCTTGCTAGCTATATGGTTCAGTGAGGAGGACATTGGCATACATACAGGTCTCAAAGATGGAAACCAAGAAGGATTGAAACCTACAAAAAAAAATGATTTTTATGTTGCCTAAGTGGTTAAGTGAGGAAGACATTGACATACATGTAGCATAGATGGAACCCATCAACTTAAAACCCATGAAGAAATGATTTTTATGCTGAGCTAAATGGTTTAATGAGGAGGACATTAACATACATGTAGCAGAGATGGAACCTAACAACCTAAAACCCACAAAGAAGTGATTTTTATGCTGACCTAAGTGGTTCAGTGAGGAGGACATTAGCAAATATGTAGCAGAGATAGAAACCAGCAACCTAAAACCCACCAAGAAGTGTCTTTTTTTTGTTGACCTAAGTGGTTTGGTACGAGGACTTTTAGCAGATATAAAAACCAACAACGTAAACCCATCAGGAAGAGGTTTTTTCTATTGATCTAAGTGGTTAAGAGATGAGGGCTTTGGCATACATACATATACCAAATATGGAAACAAACAATGTATTCAGTTCATGTTTCATATCAAGAGCAAAAAAATACACTTCTTATGTTGTTTGCTAAGGAAAACCTTAATCCTTAATTACCTTGTATAACACAGGACGGACACTACATCTTAGAATAGCAAAAAGCTAACTCTTCCTCCTCCGAACACCAAAAACAACGAAGAACTTTGTCAACACAGTGAGTTTCATTCAGAAGCTCGTTCTCTCTTCTCTCTCTTTCAAGAAATACCTTTAAGAGAAATGTGAGAAAGAGAAACATAAGAGACTAAAAGAAAATGAAAAAGAAATAAGAAACTAAATATATTAGTTTCAAAATTTTCAATTAATAGAGTAAAAAATTATTAGTTTTTGCAATATCATTGTCACGTCACAATGTTAAATAGAAGTAACTCTTTCGGCCATGTTAACGTATAATTTTCCGGTAAGGTTAGATAATGCCAGCTCAAGTGATCTCGTTGATTCGTCGTAAAACGTTGAACCTAGTTAGTGATTAAGCACAAAGTACTGGCAAAAGAAGGTATAATAAATGCAATTGAGAAAAGGCAAACACTTTTCACGTTTTTCATGTTGTCACTCCTGAGATATAATTGCTCGATCTCTCTGTGTGTCTCTCTCTCAACCTTTTATTTATATATATAAAAGCGAGTATTTTATTTAGATTTCTAAAATGCTAAGATAAATTTCGAATATTATTTGCATTTTGTCGTTATAATTAATCCCAGATTTAGACTCATAATAATGGCACGTATAGGTATAGTTGGTACCACCGGTGGTATTTAGTAAATTATGCAGATTACTGAAAAGTACGTATCCGTAAGTGTAATGATAAAATAAGAGTTAAAACGTTTTTGATACTCTTAAAATTAGTTGGTATACGTAAAAAATTGACAGTCTCACGTATTATATATGTTAACGTACTTACAATTATTGAATTATTTTATTATTAACATGTGTAATTTACAAAATAAGATGGGAGTGAAACAGTGGAGAAAACGTGGAGGGTGGGAAGGTAGAAAGAAACCTGAAAATATGTTGGGTTGGGTCACGTGGTGATGGAGCAGTCAAAGGTGCACGTAACACTGAAAAACATAGGCACGCACGTGAAGCACGTAGCAAGCTGGTTGTACCTCTGATAACAGTGCTTTATGAACGAAGTGTCTTCGTCACACTGTGCTCTATGTCTCCTCGCTACTTCTTTGATATTTCCATTTTTCTTATACTAGATATCGGTAAGTGTTCATAAGACTTATACAATATTATGTGTTGATTATTATTTAATATTCGAAATTTTTTCCACTGCAGTGTAATAGTTATTTGCATTGAAATGTACTACTATTTTACTTTAGATGGATCTGGATATTCTACAGAAATTGTAAGGTGTGAAATTACAATTCCAATCTTTGAAGACAAAAATATTATCTGTTATTTAATAAAAAAAATGAATGGATATGGGATTCGGGCAATCTTCCTAAGAAATGTTGAGGATCAAACTCAATGTTATATGCATGTCAAAACTGAAGTCTACTCTCCCCTTTCCATTTATTTGCATGTTATAGTTTTTATTTTCTTAGAAAAGTACTTACGTTTTCGAATTTCAAGGAAAAAGTAATTGCTTTAAAAAAACAATTATTCTATGCTTACATCATGATAAAATTAAGGAAAATGTTACTTTGACACTAGTTTTTCTCTTACTTCCGTTTGACACTCCGACGTGACAATACTATCTCGCGTAGCAATGAACTTGGGGTTTGGGGTAGTAGGTGAGGAAGTTAACTTTGAACACTATGCTCCAGGTGTGGTTAACAAATTGTTTCATGACAACGATATTATTGTAAATACTATTCTAGCCAAACTCAGAGCCATAACAGTAAATAGGGAAAAAAATGTTGATGACTTTTGCAGACTGTACATATTACTTGCGTTTTGTACTTTTTATTTCCCTCGCTCTTCTAGGACCATTACTACAGTTCCTTTTGCCTGTTTAGATAACTTAGACAATTTATATATTTACAATTGGGGGGCAGTTGTTTATGGTTTTCTAGTTCAGAGTTTAAACTGGGCTTCTGAGCTGTACAATCACCAGAAAAACAATGTTGCCATGCAAGTGTCTGGATGCGTCGCATTACTGCAGGTGAGTAAAATTGTTTTGGCGTATGATATTGGAAGTTGTGGTTTGTATGTTTGGCTGCATATAGTATAATTATTTTCTTATAGTATGTTTGTTTGAAGAAAGCATTGTATGCAACAGTTGTGGGCAGTACAAGACCTGGGAATGGGATCTACTTCTTCCTTCCCACGGATGATTAAATGGCCTGCTATTATAATGAGGACCTCAAAAATTAAATCTGTATTCCTAAATAACCAGGTATTGTTTACAGTTTGATCATTTCGTATGTTATTTGTAAATTATGTTATTATTGGCGACAATCATGTAATGTTTTTGTAGGTTGTTTGGGATTGGGCACTCACCGATGAGGAAAAGCGAATTGACATAGTGTGTGAAGCCCTGAAGTATTCTGTATACTCAAGCTCAGGTCGGAAGGGCATGGATGATGGCCATGGTTCTATGTGGCAGGAACTTCTCCATGCCACAGAGAAACTTGCGGCTAATGATCACCGAATAGCTGCCATCGAAGAACGACTTTGATACTTACAAGAGCATTTGCTAAGTGTAAAGAACGAAGGGCTTGCCGGACCATCATCGTCAACTCCACCAACGGCAACTGCTGCTAACAAGCTTCACGAAAGTGTAAGCCCTGGCATGGCTGTCATGCCTGACAGGAATGACAGTCTTTTGATGCCCGTGACTAGCGTTGACCCTTCCAGCCTTGTATTTGATTTTGGAAAGATTTATAGGGGTGTGATATATTAGAAAGACGATACCAATCGGTGTGTTGATATTATGTATTTTGGTTTATAAATTGTTAGGAATGGAAATCGCCACGGTTAAAAATTCTTAAAACATGTTATGTTTTTGTTTTTGTAGTGAAGTTATCCTTATTGACCGCTATGTGCTTACCAAAGGTGACCTTATGTCGCTGAAGCCTCGAGCGAAATTGGATAACATGGTAAAGCCATTTTCTTTACTTCATTTTATAATTTGATGTAAGGTCAAATTATAAAATTAATTTTTGACCAGTATTTTAATTGTAACATCTTTGCAGGTTATGTTATTTGTGACTAGTATGTTAATGTATGAACAATTAAAAACTTCAAGAGTGATTAAACGGATCTGCCTGAATCCATTCTTTACGGTATGTTAAACTGTTATTTTTTTAAAATTTCAGTGTAAGACGTATTGTTGAATTTAATTTTCTGTAGACTGCGGTTATTGAAGACATCAAGAAACGGACAATGAGGGGAAACAGCAAAGTACCAGAAATGCGTGTTTGGGAGTACAAGGATTATGAATCATTCTTCCCACGACGAATGCTTCGTCGTCTGGAACATATTCTCTGTGCCGAATTTGTAAGTTGGTATCCCCAATAACCAATAGTTTGTTGAATATTAAACAAGTTGGTGAAATGTATGATTTGTTTTTGTTGTTGTAGATTTTTGTCCCATCAGTTAATGAAGATCATTGGTGGTGTTACGCCTTGGACTGTCGCAGCAGACAGATATATGTTCTTGACTCCCTTGGACACAAAAATAAGAGTCGCAAGGTCATTGACAAGGTAGTGATAAGTTCATGAACTCTTCGTTGTGGATGAATGAATTACATGATAAATGACCCTTTTTTAGGATATGTTATATGTTATTAATCGTTTGTTAATGGTGGCAGGCATACCGCCTTGAGTTGTTGTTTGCATTGGTGGAGAAAGTTGAAATAAAAAATTCCATTCCCTTAAAAGCCATCGAGCATGACGTATCCTTACAACAAAACTGGTAAATTTAAAGCAATTGGTTAATATTTTTCTTACATAAGTGTAGCAATTGTATTTGTGTTGACTGATGTTGGTTCACAATATCCAGCCATGACTGTGGTTTACTTGTCATTAAATACACGGAGATGTGGGACGATGTTTATAGGTTTGACGGCCAATCAATGCCAAACTACTCAACGGTTTGTATTGATCTTTTATTACGACATTGATGTCGTTGGTTGAATTACCTAATGTACAAATTGATGTGTTCATTGTTATTTTCAGAAAGAAATTTAACATTTCAGGGAAGAGTTAGTTGGCAGATGGGTGACCCATGACGATAACATTCATCGAACGAATGTATTGTCAAAGATTAATAGTTAATTCAAGTGTATATTGTAAAGGAAACAATGTTGTTATGTCGTTGGTCGATGTACTTAGTTGGCTTATAATGCTCGTTCATAATGAATTGGTTGTGAAATATTCTAAATTAAATAGTTCTGTCCAAAACATGTACATAACGAACCACATACATTTACATAGTGAACCACATACGTTTACATAGCGAACAACCTTGCTGAGGGTTGATGAATGGACAGGCAGGAGTTTAATATGGGTATCGGATGTGTGAACGTGACAAACCACTTATACTAACTGGGCGAACCACAGAAAAGGATGGATGAATGGGTGGACATGTAGGGGTTTAATGTAGCTGTTGGACTTGTGAACGTGACAAACCACTTATACTAACTGAGTGAACCACATAGAGAAGGATGAATGAATGATTGGACATGCAGGGGTTGAATATAGGTGTCGGACTGGTGCACGTGACAAACCACTTATACTAAGCGAACCACATAGAGAAGGATGGATGAATGGGTGGACATGTAGGGGTTTAATGTAGGTGTCGGACTTGTGAACATGACAAACCACTTATACTAACTGAGCGAACCACATAGAGAAGGATGGATTAATGAATGACTGGACATGCAGGGCTTGAATATAGGTGTCACACTTCTGAACGTGACAAACCACTTATACTAACTTAGCGAACCACATAGAGAAGGATGGATGAATGGGTGAACATGCAAGGGTTTAATGTAGGTGTCGGACTTGTGAACGTGACAAACCACTTATACTAACGGAGCGAACCACATATAGAAGGATGGATGAATGGGTGGACATGTAGGGGTTTAATGTAGGTGTCGCAATTGTAAACGTGACAAACCACTTATAATAACTGACGAACAAGATACAGAAATATGGATGAATGAAAGACTGGACATGCAGGGATTTAACATAGGTGTCGCACTTGTGAACGTGTCAAACCACTTATACTAACTGAATGAACCACATACAGAAAGATGGATGAATGAAAGACTGGACATGCAGGGGTTGAATATAGGTGTCGCACTTGTGAACGTGACAAACCGCTTATATTAACTGAGCAAACTACATACAGAAAGATGGATGAATGGACATGCAGGGGTTGAACATAAGTGTCGCACTTGTGAACGTGACAAAGCACTTATAATAACTGAGCGAACCACATACAGAAAGATGGATGAATGGACATGTATGGGTTGAATATAGGTGTCGCACTTGTGAACGTGGCAAACCACTTATAATAACAGAGCGAACCACATACAGAAAGATGAATAAATAAAAGATTGGACATGCAGGGGTTTAACATAGGTGTCGCACTTGTGAACGTGACAAACCGCTAATACTAACTGAGCGAACCACATAAAAGAGAATGATGGATGAATGAATGACTGGACATGTAGAGGTTGAATATAGGTGTCACACTTCTGAATGTGACAAACCACTTATACTAACTGAGCGAACCACATAGAGAAGGATGCATGAATGGGTGGACATGCAGGGGTTTAATGTAGGTGTCGGACTTGTGAACGTGACAAACCACTTATACTAACTGAGCGAACCACATAGAGAAGGATGGATGAATGGATAGAAATGCAAGGGTTTAATGTAGGTGTCGTACTTGTGAACGTGGCAAACCACTTATAATAACTGAGCAAACTAGATACAGAAAGATGGATGAATGAAAGACTAGACATGCAGGGGTTTGACATAGGTGTCGCAGTTGTGAATGTGAGAAACCACTTATACTAACGGAGCGAACCATATACAGAAAAATGGATGAATGAAAGACTGGATGTAGGGGTTGAATATAGGTGTCGCACTTGTGAACGTGATAAACCACTTATATTAACTGAGCAAACTACATACAGAAAGATGGATGAATGGACATGCAGCGATTGAACATAGGTGTCGCACTTGTGAACGTGACAAATCACTTATAATAACTGAGCGAACTACATACAGAAAGATGGATGAATGGACATGCAGGGGTTGAATATAGGTGTCGCACTTGTGAACGTGGCAAACCACTTATAATAACTGAGCGAACCATATACAAAAAGATGGATGAATGAAAGACTGGATGTAGGGGTTGAATATAGGTGTCGTACTTGTGAACGTGACAAACCACTTATACTAACTGAGCGAACTTCATACAGAAAGATGGATGAATGGACATGTAGGGGTTGAACATAGGTGTTGCACTTGTGAACTTGACAAAGCACTTATAATAACTGAGCGAACCGCATACAGAAAGATGGATGAATGAAAGACTGGATGTAGGGGTTGAATATAGGTGTCACACTTGTGAACGTGACAAACCACTTATACTAACTGAGCGAACTTCATACAGAAATATGGATGAATGGACATGCAGGGGTTGTATATAGGTGTTGCACTTCTGAACGTGGCAAACCACTTATACTAACGGAGCGAATGACATAGAGAAGGATGGATGAATGGGTGGACATGCAGGGGTTTAATGTAGGTGTCTGACTTGTGAATGTGACAAACCACTTATATTAAGTGAGCAAACCACATAGAGAAGGATGGATGAATGGGTGGACATGCAGGGGTTTAATGTAGGTGTCACACTTATGAACGTGGTAAACCACTTATAATAACTGAGCGAACTAGATACAGAAAGATGGATGAATGAAAGACTGGACATGCAGGGGTTTAACATAGGTGTCGCACTTGTGAACGTGACAAACCACTTATACTAACGGAGCGAACCACATACAGAAAGATGGATGAATGAAAGACTGGATGTAGGGGTTGAATATAGTGTCGCACTTGTGAACGTTACAAACCACTTATATTAACTGAGCGAACTTCATACAGAAAGATGGATGAATGGACATGTAGGGGTTGAACATAGGTGTTGCACTTGTGAACGTGACAAAGCACTTATAATAACTGAGCGAACCGTATATAGAAAGATGGATGAATGGACATGCAGGGATTGAATATAGGTGTCACACTTGTGAACTTGGCAAACCACTTATAATAACTGAGCAAACCACATACAGAAAGATGGATGAATGAAAGACTGGACATGCAGGGGTTTAACATAGGTATTGCACTTGTGAATGTGACAAACCACTTATAATAACTAAGCGAACCACATAGAAGAGAAGGATGAATGAATGAATGACTGGACATGCAGGGGTTGAATATAGGTGTCGCACTTCTGAACGTGGCAAACCACTTATACTAACTGATCGAACCACTACGATGTTATATTATTTACATTGGGTATTCAGATGTTTGCAACAACAAAGCACACAAACATGATACATTAATTTAGCAAAAAATAATGAAATTGTCACTTTCATCGAATTCAAATGCTGGTGTCTAAAATATTAATTCACATCTGTAAATATAGTATGGCGACATTAAACACATGGAATTCGATCCCATGTCATTGTTATCCTTAGCCGTCATTGGCTGTGGGAGCTGCATCCGACATTTGTATGATGTTTGGATCTACAAATACACATTATGGTTAATGTGTGTTCAATGTTCTGCATAGACTGTCAAGGCACAATACGATGGTTGTTTACCTATTAATGGTTCTTCTATTACGATTGGCTTCGAAGCACGCACCAGTTCGTCTGTGGGCTCACAACTATTACATATGAAGACCTAAAAACCATATCATTTTACAAGATTGCAGTTGTTCGGGTGGGTTAGCATTGTCCTTATTTTATATATTAATAACGTATGAGAATATGAAATTACCTTCACAACATTTCGTTGTGTTATATTTAAGTAGAAGTTCAACTTGTTTGTGTTGAACAACTTCAACCTGTTTGGGCTGAACACAACAACCTAAAATCAAATAACTTATTCAATTGAAGCACAGATCACACCATTGGTCATAAGTAGGTTTAGGTAAAACATTACATTTTTTAGTATTAAGACACATCCAACTTCAATGTCACGACGACATTCAGGATGTTGGAGAACCTTCTTGTGCACACTAGCCTTCGCAGTTCCTGTTGGGTCCTGCATTGATTGAAAAAATAGTGTTTAAATATCTTCAATTCAGTGTTAAATGAACCTACCAAATTCCCCACATGATGTACCTTAACCGTTATTGACAGGTCTCCAAGACCATTTGGTTTAACTGCCTTCACAACACAAGCCAGTAAGGTCAAGCGTGTACCACCAGACGACAATATAGTTTTAATGCTTGCCAATGTTGAAACATGGTCAACATTTTGTTCACTGAGCAATCCTGTATAAAAGAAGGTCAAATTATTTTACGTACAGTCAAACAATTTAGTAAGTGTGTTAGCATGACATGACGATGGTTGTATGGATGTACCATGGAATTCGATAAACTTTTGCGCCCACTACCATTCCTTGGTTACTGAAATCACGGTTGTGACTTTCCTCGTAAATGCGGTTTAGGAACTCTTGTGTTGGTAGGGGTTTGGAGCAGATGCGATTACATAAAACGGCCTCAACGTTACCAGTTGGTCCTGGAATAACATTTTTTGTGGAGTTGCATCGACGAACATATGACTCGATGTCAATTGCATCAATGTCAAGGTCTTCCCATGGTTTTATTTGTTTCCTTTCAAGTTTGAAAAGTAATTGTAATGAAGCGAGAACGAAAGACAAAGATGTAGATTGTGAAAGTGAAAACGAGCAAGTATTTAAAGTGAAAATCCGCCACAAGTGATGCGACATTTATCATCCCATTTGTTGTTTTACATATATGCCCTTAAAGTACCACACCATTTAACTTGACAAAGCGTTTACCGTTTGCCCTTGCGTGTTAAGAGTTTTCTGCATGGGTCATTGTCAACTTTTCCATGCAATTAATGCTCGCCGAATGTATACTTACCACTATTGTTAGCACCAAGGCTAAGCATGTGATTTGATGAAGTCAATATTGTGAGCACCAAGGCTTAGCATGTGAAGCTGATAAAGACTGCCTCATGAAGAATCTGTTGGAACCAACCTGGACCAGAATTA
>Ga0209700_108652_pt1 | contig 12797 bp, 6 predicted proteins | sample SiratroredBW_FD_187528 | JGI IMG/M metagenome (GOLD analysis project Ga0209700, IMG submission 187528) | Root nodule microbial communities of legume samples collected from California, USA - Siratro red BW (SPAdes) (version 2) | ecosystem: Host-associated > Plants > Roots > Nodule | place: USA... | reverse complement strand
CCATAGTAACAATGCTCGCAAATTGAAATTGACCTTTTCATATGCATCAAAAACCTCAACGCCTTCATCCCATAACAACCTCAAATCTTCTATCAAAGGACTTAGATAAACATCTATGTCATTTCCAGGTTACCTTGGTCCTGATATCATCATAGACAACTTCATATACTTTCTCTTCATGCACAACCAATACGGCAAATTATAAATAATTAGCAAAACAAGCCATGAACTATGTTTGCTACTTAAATTACTGTATGGATTCATACCATCTGTTGCAAGACCAATTCTGAGATTTCTTGGATCTCTTCCAAACTCGAGATACAAAGAGTCAATTTTCTTCCATTGTGGTGAATCGGCAGCATGTCGTAACAATCCATCACATTTTCTTCCATTTGCATGCCATGTCAAGTTCTTTGCATCATTAACATTGGCAAAAAAATGTCTTAATCGTGATATGATTGGAAGATACCACAATACTTTTGCTGGAGGACCCTTTTTCATGTCATCATCATCACCGTCATTATCCTTTACTTTGTATCTTGAAACCCAGCATCTAGGACACTTATGCAATTCTTCAAACGCCTTTCTGTACAATATGCAATCATTGGGACAAACATGTATTTTTCGGTACTCCATACCCATTGGACACAATATCTTCTTCACCTCATAGTGACTACTTGGCAATGTATTACCTTCTGAAAGTATTTGATGAAATAGTTCTAGCAATTCGGTGAAACTTTTATCAATCCATCTATTTCTTGTCTTGATATTAAATAGAACAACCAGGATACAATTTTGTGACTGAATCATCTTTCAATGAATCATACACATGTGCTTGGTGAAAACTATCTTCTCCAATATCACAAATCATGTCTTCCATGCAATCCTCAGAATATACATTAGAATATTTACATTTAGTTGTAGATTTGCTAGAATATTGCTCCAAAACTTCACCATGCCAAGTCCATATTGTATAGCTCTTCAAGAAACCATCACACATAACATGCTCTCGTATCAACTCAATATCTTGTCTTATCACATTTACACAATTCACAAAAGGACAATAATATTTGTTATTTACTCCTACTCCATTCCTCTTAGCAAATTGTATAAACTCTTCAACACCGTTCTCATACTCATCACTGATTCGACTTGCAGTTATCCAACTTCGATTCATGACTACGTTCAAAAAAGACATCATACATATTAAACAAAACACAAATGAAACCTAAAATTGTCGAGGATCGAACATCCCCGGACTCATACCCACACATAATAGAAAACATAAAATGTCGGGGATCGAACATCCCCGGACTCAGTACCAACACCTCATGATAAACATAAATATTAGACAAAACATAAAATGTCGGGGATCGAACATCCCTGGATTCAATACCAACACGTCATGATAAGATCCCCGGACTCAGTACCAACACCTCATGATAAACATAAATATTAGACAAAACATAAAATGTCGGGGATCGAACATCCCTGGATTCAATACCAACACGTCATGATAAACATAAATATTAGACAAAACATAAAACGTCGGAGATCGAACATCCCCGGACTCAATACCAACACATCATGATAAACATAAATATTAGACAAAACATAAAATGTCAAAGATCGAACATCCCCGGACTCAATACCAACACGTCATGATAAACATAAATATTAGACAAAACATAAAATGTCAGGGATCGAACATCCCCGGACTCAATACCAACTCGTCATGATAAACACGATACAATCACAGTGCTATAATCTGGGTCTCTCTAACATCATCCTAGTGTACAAACTAATATAAAGCACCAACAAAGTAAATTAATTAAATAGAAACATTGAGTGGACGAACCTGAAAAGTAGAGACAATGGCAGTGTGTGCACGACTATGGTGGAGAAGAGTCTACACAACAATGGTAGAGACCTGAAAATATAGAATCAAGTCAAACAGAAAAAAATTGAATAAAGGCAGAGAAAGAGATAGCCTTCAGTGGTGGTGGGCGTCGCGGCGGTAGAAGAAAAAAATGTCAAAGAGAGAGAGAGGCGTGGTGGTGGGGGTCTGAGTGGTGGTGGTGTTGGCTGCTGAAGCACCTCGACATGGTGGTGGTGGCCACAAAAGCACCTCGACGTGGTAGTGGTGGTCGTAGAAGCAAAACCGCAGAAAGAGAGAGAGAGAGAGAGAGAGAGAGAGAGAGACGAGAGAGAGGTTGCTGCGAGGGAGGGGGAGAAGGCACTATGAGGGAGGAAGAAGAAGAAGAAGAAAAGGCACTGCGAGGGCACGCGAGGAAGAAGAAGAAGAAGCAAAGGGGAAGAGTGGAATAGAGGGCACGCGAGGGGGGCAGAGTGGGAGCCCTAAAAAAATGGGATACAAACGCTGTTGTTAGTGGGAACCGCGTTTGTATCCTCCTGCAAAATAATTTAAAAATTGTTTTGTAGATACCAACGCGGTTGTGTTCCAGAACCGCGTTGGTATCTCCCTGCAGTTTTCAATATTAAATTATTTGTGGCTTACCATCACGGTTCTCGCGTCAACCGTGCTGGTATAGTTGTACTTAATTTCAAAAATGTCACCGCGTTGTTTTTAATTGCAATTCATTTTTAACTGCAATGATATTCCGTCTTGAAATGTGTTTTTTTACTAGTGTTGAGTATGAATATGAATCGAGTTAAATAATTAAAAATTGTATTTCATAATATAATTTCTTCATTGAGTAATTTTTTAAGTGGTGTTTTAAAATACAATTTTTATTTGATTTCTTTTTTCAAAATCTGTGGTAAAAGGTATAAGCATTATTTTTTTATGATATGGAAATAGGTTTTTATGTCCGATTTACTTTCTTTTTAATTTTATCCACAATATTGTTTACAATGTGAAACTCTTACACCATGAGATTAATAAAGAATTGTTGATTGAACTGCGTAATGAGAAAAACATGTATGAATTGGATAATTAATTGTTAAGTTCTTCATCTTGTCCTTACACCCCAAATCAATAAAAAAAAATCCCAGCTAATCTCACCGTCCAAGAGTTTTACAATAAAAACAGTGAACAAAACTAAAAGAAAACTTATACATAAAAACACAATTTTCATACAATAAAAAAATAATACTTATATATTTCACCACAAATTTAAAATAAAACAAAAATCATCACAACTTCAATAAAAAAATACGTGACGGAAAAATTATGTTTTAAAATATATTTGACAAGTAGGATTTCTTCAATATAAATTAATATTTTGAAACATGAGTTATCTATATCTATATATTTTTTTAAATTTATCTATTTTTATAGATTAGTGTAAAATTATACATTTGCATAAAAAAAAAAACTAAAAGGAAAGACTTAACCTTGTGAAGATATTCTTACTTAAATACTAGCACATTATCATCAATAATTTTGTAAAATGGTTAGCTTGACCGGACATAGAACTAACTTTTCAAAACTATCACATTTATAATCTTTGTAAAAGATGACAATGATATAAATCTTTGTAAAAGATGACAATGATAAGGGAGAAGGAGTGATTCACCAAAAGAATTATTGTTTAGAATAATTAATAAAAAGATTCAAGTCAATCGTCTCATTAGATTTGTTCTCATATTTTCTTAATCTATAACCAAGTTTGTATTAATTCTAAGTATTTTTAATAGATTTTATTCTCATCCCAATTTCTAACTATAACAGAAAGAGAAACTAAAATTAAGTTTGACATAAATTATATTATTTAAAGTTATGATGAAATCTTCTTTCTTTAATTATAATCTGCACGTAATTGGGAGACTAATTCATCATCAATACATTAATAGTGTTACACGAGACATTGATCTAAAGTGTATGCCTTAGCCATTAATAAAAAGATTACTAGAAGTTATCTTGTAAAAAACACCTATTTAAGATGAGAAAAAATCGAATTATATTCAAAAAAAATTCAAATAACTAAACGAGAAACATAAAAACAATGCAAGTATTTTGGCTTTGTATAACAAGGACATTGAGTTTTAAAGAAAGTAAGAAGATAGTGATTTTCATGGAAAGATATTTGAAGAAGAAATAAAATGATCCCTTCCTCCCAAAATGATTTCAGTCAGTTACTCTCAAACATGAAAAAGTTGTGCATTTTTTTTTCTTTATTTTTATCGTAAAAAATAATTAAATGTGGAATATTCAGGATCCATTAGAAACAAATTTGAGTTTAAAAAGTATACAATTCTTTAAAAGTATTTTATCAAAAATGTCAAGCATAATATTAATATTGTTATTCAACTGAGTAGATGACATAATTTTTAATTAACTTACATAAACCAAATAATAACAAGAATTATAAAATAAATTCATAATTGTGCTATAAAACTTTATACGTTATAATTAATAATAGATATCCAATGCCCAAATAAATAAGATTGAATTTGTTTAAAATAGTTGCATAAAGTCTTTTTAAATTTAAATAAATTTGATTAACCCCTTTCGGATTCTAAGATCGATAATACAAATCTAAACTATTAATATGATTACATCATGCTAAATAAAAATGTTGGAAAGCAAAATAAAAATAAAACTGAAAATTATAGCAATAGAGAAAAAAAAATGTAATAACAAATACATCCAATGCATTTTTGATAAAAAAAAACTAAGGATTAAAATGTTTACATGATATAGTGCAATTTATTATAATAAAGCCTTTAAATACTTCAAATTCACTCATGAAATCTCTATCTCAATCAATTCAATAAAGTACCAAATAATTTTTGAAAAATAATTTTTTAATTATTTGATACTTCATTGACTGACTAAAATAGATCTTCAAATATAGAGATTACATTTCCTAACACTCTTTGAATGTCTTATTATATTGTGTTGAACTACAATCCGAATACTTCAAATTCACTCATGAAATCCCCATTTCAATCAAATCAAAGAAGTACCAAATGATTTTAGAAAAATAATTTCTTAATTATTTGATACTTCATTGACTGACTAAACTAGATCTTCAAACATAGAGATTATAATTCGTAACCCTCTATTTGAATTTCTTATTATATTTTGTTAAGCTACAAACAAATATATATATATATATATATATATATATATATATATAAGTATTAGGTCTAGCTAAGATAGTGGAATGAATCGTGTGATTTCAATCCAAAAAAATAAATAAAATGAAAGGCGAGTTGGCCATTTGAGTCCACTTATAAGTGTAAACATATCTACATAAACCTGTTTTATATAGACATGTTCTACATTGACCTGCCCTATATATACCTACTCTATATAGACCTGTGTTTCATAAACCTATCCCATATGAACTTGTTTTATATAGACCTGTCTTACATAAACTTGTCCTAGATAAACTTATGTCAAATAATTATATATTATATTTAATAAATATGATAACGATATTATCTGTTACCTTATAATTCTTTTGAGGTTTTATATTCAAACGGAGAAAAATATTTAAATTTTATTTTCATGCATTTTGAAGTGAGTTACTTGTTGTATTTCATAAACTTTTTATTTTAGTGTATATTTATATGTTATTGCATTTTATCTTTGTCAGGATAACTCATATTTTTATATAATAATTAATTTAAGAATATATAACAGAAAAAATAATATGTCATTTTAAAATGTAAAAATATATATATGAAAAGGAACAAATTATTGTTAAAAATTTGACATTAAAAAAGCAGAGAGGGTATTATTTAATTAATAATAAATGTAAAAAAGAAATACTTTTATATTAAATTTACACGTTTCATTTTTAAAAATATTTATAATAAGAAAGGATTCAATGTGTTTATTTATGTTTTTTTACAGGTTAAATTTATGCATTCTTTAGAATAATGTATGTATTTATAATATGAAACTGTTTAGTGCATATATTTATTAAAACATGAATGTATCCGTTTTTTTTCATGAAGTCAACATTAATAAATTCAGTGCATATATTATATTCAATAAATATAATTAATTATATTCTTTAAATTTTATATAAATAATAATTAAACAAATACATTCATTAAATATTTATATTCAATTTGTATTTATAATATGAAAGTATTTAATAATGTATTTATAATTTTTATAGATTAACGTATGCATTTATTAGAAGTTTGTGTGTATTTACTCTTTGATGAAAATATTTATTAAAAGCCTGTATTATTTGGTTTTTAAGAATTATAAATTTAATTTACACATGAAAGTATTTATGTATTTATTTAATTTTTATATAAATATTAAATGCTTAATTGATCTTTGCTACCGTGAAGGCCTATATATAGTGGTGCAAAGCTCATCAACAAAATGTAATAAGGCACTCAATTGGTAGAATTGGGTCAGTGCTCTTTCTCTTAGGTTTAGCTATTTGATTTTTTTCTTCTTGATTATGTATGAAGATCTATCTTAATCAGTCAATGAAGTATCAAGTAATTTTGTAACAGAATTTATTTTCTAAAAATTACTTGGTACTTTCTTGATTTGATTGAGATTTGATACTTCACAGAGTAAGAAGTATTTAAAGTGTTCATTGGGACAGTGTTCTTTCTTCTAGGTTTAGCTATTTGATTTTTTTCTTGATTATGTATGAAGATCTATCTTAAGCAGTCAAGGAAGTACCAAGTAATTTTGTAATAGAATTTATTTTCTAAAAATTACTTGGTACTTCCTTGATTTGATTGAGATTTGATACTTCACTGAATAAGAAGTATTTAAAGTGTTCATTGAGAAGATTGAGAGTTTTAATATGATGGTAATTTCTTATTGAGAAGATTTAGAGTTTTAATATGATGGTAATTTCTAATCATCTGATTTTGTGGTTTTCTTATTGTTCACACATATTTTTTTGTTACACTTTTTTTTTCTGATGTTGGAAATTCAGTTTTATCTCGGTTGGAATGTTTTGAGAAAAGATATATGTTACATGGATGCAAGTGTTTGTTACGAAGTGACGAAGATCTGTGGATGTAGTTAAACGAAAAAATCTAAAGGTCTATATAGTTATATTTAAAGTTGGAGTGACAATGTATCAAAAATAGAGATCAGACCAACGGTTGAGATCATTGAATATTTATATAATCTGGTGTTGATATTCTTATACCAATACGTTAACTTTTTAGCTCTTCAAATGAACATGTGCATAGTATAGATGGTAACAATTTTATACTCCCATGAAGGTTATATTCTAGAGTTTTGTGTTGTGTGTATTTAGTACCAGGAATGTTTTGTATTTTTTCCTTTTATTTATATTATTTTTTTATTATTGATAAGAAAACTAACTAAATTACTTTCACTTTTTAGTTTAATTAGTTAACTCAATGAAATCAATATTAATTCATTTTAGTATTAGATTTTTGATTCATAATACCATGAATTTGAATCAAATTAACTAATAATGTGATTTTTTTTTGTCATCTCTCTTACGCGTAACTTCACTTGCTTCCTTTAACCTATCCAACATTCATGTTTTTGGACATAAAATACCGATCTATCAAATTTCATTTACCTGACCTCATGTATAATATGCAAAATATATCGAACTTTGCTCTAGCTAGATATTGTCAACTTCATTCTTTTTCAGTCTATAATAATAATAAAAGGATATATAAATTTGATCATTAAAGTGTGACCAATTATTGGTACGAGATTTATAAAACATAGAAAATATGAGATTCGTAATATATCTTCTCAGACGGAGAATACCAAATATAAGGTATCTGATAAAGAATAATATGATATGTTCAATGCATTACTTGCCAATGGTACATGGTCTCTTGTCCCTAAATAACCACAGTCCAGTATTATTGGTAATAAGTGGGTTTTTCATTTCAAGTGGAATCCTTATGGCTCTTTAGCTCGATCATCTTGTTGCTAAAGGGTTTCATCAACGTCCTGGTGTTGACTATATTGAAATCTATAGTCCAGGCATTAAGCCTCATATTATCAAGTTGGTTCTCTGCATTGCTCTCTCTAATAATTGGTCTTTATGTCGAATGGATGTTAATAATGCATTCCTTCATGGTAGCATCTCAGAGGATATTTACATATCTCAACCACCAAATTTTGTCAACTCTCATTTTCAGATTATGTCTCTAAGCTTTACAAAAAGTTGTATGGTCTCAAACAAGCACCTCATACTTTGTATAATATTGTTAACTGACGAGAACAATATGTAACAATTGGACAATTAATTATTAACTTCATGTTTTCTTTACAATCCTTCAAGAGTTTCACATTAAAACCAAAATTGTGATCAAAACTAAAAAGAACTTTGTATAAAAACATAATTTTCACATACAATAAAAAAATAATACTTATATATTTTATCACAAATTTAAAATAAAATAAAATTTGTCACAACTTTAATAAAAAATATGTAACAAAAAAAATCATGTTTAGAAATATATTTGAAAAGAACGATTTCTTCATTATAAAATCATATTTTGAAACATCGTTTATATATATTTATTTTAAATTTATCTATTTTTATAAATTAAATATAAAGTTATACAATTGCATAAAAAAATTCTGGAAGAAAAGACTTAATCTTGCTATATGAATATATTCTTAATTAAATGTTTGCACATTATCATTAATAAATTTTTAAATTTTTAAAATAGTTTGCGATATAGGACTAACTTTTCAAATTATTACTTTATCGTCTTTGAAAAGGATGACAATGGTAAGAGAGAAGAAGTGATTCACCAAAAGAATTATTGTTTAGAGTAATTAATAAAATGATTGAAGTTAATATTCTCATTCTTGATTAAGTTTATATTAACTCACCTTTTTTTAGCAAATTTTGTTTTCATATTTTCTTAATTTATGACCAAGTTTGTATTAATTCAAGTATTTTTAATAGAGTTTATTCTCATCCCACGCCACAGCAGAAAGAGAAACCGAAATTAAGTTTCACATAAATCATATTATTTAGAGGTATAATGAAATCTTCTTTCTCTCTAAGGTGCATGTAATTATAATTTGAACCTAATTGGAAGACTAGTCCATCATCAATACATCAAAAATGTTACACGAGACATTGATGTAAAATGTATGCCTTAGCCATTAACAAAAAGATTGATAGAAGTTATCTCATAAACAACACCAATGTAAGATGAGAAAAAAACTGAATTATATCCCAAAATTCAAAGAATTAAAAAAGAAACATGAAAACAATGCAAGTATTTATGCTTTGTACAACAAGGACATGAATTTTAAAGAAAGTAAGAAGATAGTGATTTTCATAGAAAGATGTTTGAAGAAGAAATAAGATATTCCCTTCCTCCTAAAATGATTCCACTCAGTTACTCTCAAACATGAAAATTGAATTTTTTTTCTTAATTTTTACGGTAAAAAATAATTAAATATGGAATATTCAAGATCCATTAGATACAGATTTGAGTTTAATAAGTATACAATTCTTTAAAAAATATTTTATCTAAAAAGTCAAGCATAATATTAATATTGTTATTCAAATGAGTAGATAACATAATTTTTAATGAAATTACATAAACCAAATAATAACAAGAATTACAAAGTAAATTCATAATTCTGTTATAAAACTTTATACGTTATAATTAATAATAGATGTCCCATGCCCAAATAAATAAGATTGAATTTGTTTAAAATAGTTGCATATAATTTTTTTAAATTTAAATAAATTTGATTAACTCCTTTCGAATTCTTAGATCAATAATACGAATCTAAATTATTAATATGATTCCTTCATCCTAAATAAAAATGTTAAAAAGAAAAATAAAAATAAAACTGAAAATTATAGCAATAGAGAAAAAAAATATAATAACAAATACATCCAATGCATTTTTGCCAAAAAGAAAAGAAAGAAAAATTAAGGATTAATATATTTAACTAATATAGTACAATTTATTGTAATAAAGTTTTTGAATACTTCAAATTCACTCATAAAATCTCTATCTCAATCAAATCAATGAAGTATCAAATTATTTTTGAAAAATAATTTCTTAATTATTTGATACTTCATTGATTGACTAAAATAGATTTTCAAATATAAAGATTACATTTCCTAACACTCTCTTTGAATGTCTTATTATATTTTGTTGAGCTACAATCCGAATACTTCAAATTCATTCATGAAAACTCCATTTCAATCAAATCAAAGAAATACCAAACAATTTTAAAAAAATAATATCTTAATTATTTGATACTTCATTGACTGACTAAAATAAATCTTCAAACACAGAAATTATAATTCCTAACCCTCTCTTTGAGTTTCTTATTATATTTTGCTAAGCTACAAACAAATATATATAGATATTAGGTCTAGCTAAGGTCATGGGATGAATCATGTGATTCAATCCAAAAAATAATAATAATGAAAGGCAAGTTGGACATTTCAGTCCACCTATGAGTCTAAACATATCTACATAAACCTGTTTTATATAGACATGTTCTACATTGACATGTCCTATATAAACTTGTTCTATATATATCTTCTCTATATAAACTTGTTTTACATAGACCTGTTCAATATAAACCTATCACATATGAACCTGTCTTATATAGACCTGTCTTATATAAACCTGTTCTAGATAGATTTATGTCAAATAATTATATACTATATTTGATAAATAGGCTAACGATATTATCTTTTACTTTATAATATTTTTGAGGTTTTCTATTCAAACCAAAAAAAATTATTTAATTCTTTATTTTAATGTATTTTGAAGTGACTTACTTGTTGTATTTCATAAAATTTTTATTTTAATATATATTTATATGTTATTGCATTTTATCTTTGTCAGGATAACTCATATTTTTATATAATAATTAATTTAAGAATGTATAACAGAAAAAAGAATATGTCATTTTAAAATGTAAGAAAATAGATATGAAAAGGAACAAATTATTGTTAAAAATTTGACATTAAAAAAACAGAGAGGGTATTATTTAATTAATAATAAATGTACAAAAGAAATACTTTTATATTAAATTTATACCTTTCATTTTTAAAAATATTTATAATAAGAAAGGATTCAATGTGTTTATTTATGTTTTTTTACAGATTAAATTTATGCATTCATTAGAATAATGTATGTATTTATAATATGAAACTGTTTAGTGCATATATTTATTAAAACATGAATGTATCCGTTCTTTTTTCATGAAGTCAACATTAATAAATTCAGTGCATATATTATATTCAATAAATATAATTAATTATATTATTTAACGTTTATATAAATAATAATTAAACAAATACATTCATTAAATATTTATATTCAATTTGTATTTATAATATGAAAGTAATTAATAATGTATTTATAATTTTTACAGATTAACGTATGCATTTATTAGAAGTTTGTGTGTATTTACTCTGATGAAAATATTTATTAAAAGCCTGTATTATTTGGTTTTTAAGAATTATAAATTTAATTTACACATGAAAGTATTTATGTATTTATTTAATTTTTATATAAATATTAAATGCTTAATTGATCTTTGCTACCGTGAAGGCCTATATATAGTGGTGCAAAGCTTATCAACAAAATGTAATAAGGCACACAATTGGTAGAATTGGGTCAGTGCTCTTTCTTCTAGGTTTAGCTATTTGATTTTTTTCTTCTTGATTATGTATGAAGATCTATCTTAAGCAGTCAATGAAGTACTAAGTAATTTTGTAATAGAATTTATTTTCTAAAATCTACTTGGTACTTCTTTGATTTGATTGAGATTTGATACTTCATTCTGAGTAAGTAGCATTTAAAGTGTTCATTGAGAAGATTGAGAGTTTTAATATGATGGTAATTTCTAATCATCCAATTTTGTGGTTTTTCTTATTATTCACACATTTTTTTGTTACGTCTTTTTTTTCTATGGCTAGAAATTCAGTTTTATCTTGGTTGGAATGTTTTGGGAAAAGATATATGTTACATGGATTCAGGATGCAGGTGTTTGCAATGAAGTGACTAAGATCCATGGATGTAGTTAAATGAAAAGATCTAAAGGCCTATATAGTTATATTTAAAGTTGGAGTGACAATGTATCAAAAATAGAGATCAGACCAACAATTGAGATCATTGAATATTTAGATAATTTCGTATTGATAGTCTTACAACAATATGATAACTTTTTAGTTCTTCAAATGAACATGTGCATGGTATAGATGGTAACAATTTTATACTCCAATAAAGGTTATATTCTAGAGTTTTGTGTTGTGTGTATTTTTTATGGGGGATGGTTAGACACAACTTTTAAAGGTATGTTTTATCTTATTGGACTTAACACTAAACATTGGTTTAATATCAGAAATGTTTTGTATAGGGTTAAAACACCTCTTTTCTCTTTCTATTTATATTATATTTTTATAATTGATAAAAATAGACTAATTAAATTACTTTCACTTTTTAGTTTAATTATTTAATTCAATGAAATCAATATCAATTCATTTTACTATTAGATTTTCGATTCCTAAGACCATGAATTTGAATCAAATTAACTAATAATGTGATTCTTTTTATTGTCATCTCTTTTACGCATAACTTCACTTGCTTCCTCTAACCTATCTGTTAGCACCAGTGGATAACTAATTGTATTTGATGAAGCCAACCATGTGTGAAGAAGTTCAAGACCTATGAACATATGTGGAATGCATGAAGATTCATGAAGATTTGAAGCTTGGTCTAGAACTTAGGAATGTGGTTGAGGCAAGTATGATTCAACTTAGCATGATGTGCATTTGTTAATCATTAATAAGCTCCAACAATTTAAAAAGCTGATTTAAACAAATGTTTTTGAAATAATCACAAAAATC
>Ga0209700_108651_pt1 | contig 12804 bp, 9 predicted proteins | sample SiratroredBW_FD_187528 | JGI IMG/M metagenome (GOLD analysis project Ga0209700, IMG submission 187528) | Root nodule microbial communities of legume samples collected from California, USA - Siratro red BW (SPAdes) (version 2) | ecosystem: Host-associated > Plants > Roots > Nodule | place: USA... | reverse complement strand
AAAAAACACAAAAAAAAAAAAAAAAAAAAAAAAAAGACTAAAATTAGACTATAAGTTCTACTAATTAAAGAGAAATTAATTTAAGTTTTTCGTTCTAATTTTGTTTATTCTGTGAGAAGTGATGATTGTTAGTTACCATGTTGGCAGGGTGACCCCAATGAACGAGCCAATCTGGAAGATTCCAGGACTTGACAAGGTCAACGAAAGGCCCAAAAACGGAACCCACGGCTTCAGCTGTTGATAGATAGCAGAAATTGGTATGATAGATTAATAGGAATAAAAGCAAAAGTAGAGAAATGTTTGGAAGCGTTGACCTCCGGGTAAGAGAGCAGCGGCGCAGAGCAATGGGAAGGGAGAGAAAGAGTGGAGGGTGATTTGGGTGTTGTCTCTGGATTTGATCGGTTCCAGTTGGAGGGGCGAGTTTTGCTTTGATGCGAGACACTTGGAGAAGGAGTGGCGGGACTGGAACAGAGCTGAGGAAGGAGAAGAGAGAGAGAAAGCAACTGCCATGGCCATTTTTGTAAAGAAGCAATGTGGTGTTGCAGTGTGAGAATGAGGGAAAGGTGAAGCAGTAGCAGATATGATCTCGAGAGGAATAGGGAGTGGAAAGGTGTGGAAAGAGACACGCCTACTATGTCAAATGCAAAGCTATACCATGCGATGGAAGCTACTACTCTATGCCTCTCCGCGTGGCCACCACACGCTTCTTTCTTCCCTTTTTTGGGAGATAAATAAATAATACTCTATTTAAAAATGTGCACAATATCATATTATAATCGTACAATTATTACAACTAATTATATCATCAACTTGCCATTTATGAATAACTTAGAATTTGCTTTCACATGTCAAATAAGGTATTATTTAGAATTCAAGAGAAATTTTTTTATCAATCGGATATTTGATTTTATAGGTTTAACAACCAAAATTAAATAAAGTATGATAAAGATTTTAAAAGAAATGCTTATTATGCTTTAACAATAATCACACAAATAAGATGATATATGATAAGATGAAATTATAACATTTGGTCGAATTAGGAAAGCATAAACTATTAGGATGTTAGGATGTGATAAGCTAGTATCACAATTTTTAAATTATGTGAGTATTTGAGAAAAAGGAATATTAAATGTGAAAAAAAAAATATTCAAAACAAGACTAATGATAAAAGATTGCACACAAGTGGAGTAGATAAATTATAATAAAATCTTCTCATTTATGATAAAACTTTATTTTTCAATAAGGATTTTGATGCTAAGTGTTGGTTAGTACAATTTAGTGTTACAGTTAGAGATAAAGACAACTTTTTTCTATAGAATTTTATAGGATAATGTCTATACGTAGTAGTTTAAGGGTTTATAGAAATTAGGAAAAGATGTGTCTTTTGTAGAAATGTTTGTATGATTTGAAATAGAGTCCAAAGAAATAAAACATGAGATTTGATAATTTTCTAAGAGAGACAAAGTTTTAGAGAAGCAGTTTTGATATTTGTTTTTATGTTTTGACAAAAGAATATTGGTGTATGTTCTTGCTCTATCCTTATAATCAATCAAAATGAAAATGAAATAAAAAAAATTAAGTTTGGTGTTTGAAATGGAGATCTTGGTCTCCTAAACCAAACCACTAAGATGAACATATAAAGGGATCAGATGGTTGGATAATTGCATCTATCTCAACAAGGATATTTGAAGAACATGACTAAAAGGTTTAGGATACACGAATCTAAGTCTATGGGCCACCTTTGGGTCATCATATGGAGCTCTCAATTACTGAACTTCCTAATTCTAAGAAAGATAGGAGAGAGATAAAAATTATTCCATATGCTAATGAAGTGAAGAGCATAATGTATGTGATAATATGTAGTAGATTTGGCATATGTTATAAGTGTGGTTAGCATATTCATGGCAAATCCTAAATGTGCTCATTAAGAGAGTTTGAAGTGGGTGTTGATATATGTGAAAGGAATGACATAATCTAATCTAGTGTATAGACGGTCTACCCACAGTAGGAATGTTGTTAAAGGGTTTGCAGATGCAGACTATGCAGAAATGTTGATACCATAAAGATGCTTTATGGGTATGTTTTCACATTATTTGAACCTTCAGTTTGTTGAGAAGTCAATTTATTATCAGTGATAACTTTATCTACTATCCAAAATGAGAATATCAAACTCATAAAAAGGTAAAAAAAGGCAATATAGTTGAAAGAGACAGTAAAGAGAGTTGAATATTGTAGAAGATTGTATGACTACGCATTATAATAGTCAAAGTGTCACACATTGATTATCATATATACTAAAAGATGACCAAACACATGAATAATAGATTACATTCTACTAAAGAAGTTGTTGAATTTGAAAAAGTCAACAATACGAAAATAACTTCGAACTACCAAAATTTTTCAATAATTTAAAATTAAAGTAAAAACTCAGAAATATAATGATTCACTATCAAATCACGTATACACTAAACAAAACATAAAAGATTTGAAACAAAACGCATCTAATAATATTAAGTTCAAATATGTTTACCATTATCAAAAATAATAATATTATATCATTTTAACAATTATTTTATTCAAAGTCTATTATGATCTTTCTCTCTAACGTTAACACGAAATTTTATCAATCTCGACTAAGAATTTTTTTTATAAATGTGATTCAGGAAATTTTGTTTGCCATTATTAAAATAAAATAGGAAAAGTATTTTATTTACCAACAATGTCAAAAAAATATCTCTCACCAATGTCAATCAAAATTAATATAGCCACCATTAAAGAAAAAAATCTACGTTAATATTAATATGTCTGACCTCAATTAAAAATATCTCCACACGTTTTAGTCGAAAAATAATCTTAGTCAATATCTGCAAATAAACATCATCAAACTGATATTTTTAATCACTAAATATTTTTTATTTAAAATAATCTTGTTGTATTTATCATAATTCAAGCACTTTGTAAAAATTAAAATTTAATAAATTTGAATTATTTTACACAAATAGAATATTAAAAAATGAAATAATTCAAATTAAAAATAACTTAAATTTGACTTTAATTTTGTTAAAATTGTGAACTTGTATGATTTAACACATAGTGAAGGAAGCAGAGGTACACAATGTGTTCACTGTGGTTGAGCATGTCTTATGTTCAACTGAGCATGTTTTCATCTTCTTTCTTGTTGACTCATTCCTTCTTCCTTCCTCCATTTTTCCGTTGCTTGTCTTTATGAGCAAGCACAGCACAAACTTTAGGGGTCGCAAATCTGGGTCTTTCTGTTCTCTAAAATGTCTCTTTAGGTTCGTTTGATATGATACAGATAGTAGGAAAAGAAAGAAGAAAAGAAGTGAGAAATTCACACTTTCTTCTATTTCCGTATAATTTTTGGACAGAAAATTGACTCTAACTGGGCTTCCTGTAATCCATTATCAAATTTATCAAATCAATTATCAAGGTTCTATCAATTTTTAAATACATTTAATTTCATTTTTCTATTTATATCTGACTAAAAGACAAATTTTCAGTCTAATTATTTTTTACTTGTTTCTGGTTTGTTTATTTTAATCTACCATATGGCCCACCTTTTTCTTTCCTATCTATTCAAAGAGAAGAGAAGTACATTCAAAATAAGGGAGGAGAAATTGCAAAGTGAGGAAGAATCAGACAATCTGCCTGGAAAGGTTGAAGGTTTTAATTTCTATAGAAATTCTAGTTAGTTTTCTTGAAGCCTCACCAAATTTTATATTTCAACCTTATTAAATGTATCCTTCATCACCGCATTATGATTATGAAGGGGTTGTTCCGGTTGCTGTTCCCCCTTGGAGCTCGAGTGATAAGAACTAAGTCCATGCAAATACGCCCTTCCCTCCATAACCTTTTTCAAATAATAATTTGATATTTCGCTTCAATTCCTCTCGATTTTTTCGTGCCAACTTGAAAACGTAGCAAGTCATCAAATATCACGTGTAAAAATTACAGAGCTCGGCAAAAAGAATTTTCATCCTGGTTCTTGTGAGTGTGGCTTTGACAACCAAAACCACCAAAAGAATAACAGAAGCAAGAAAAACCTAATTCTAATTTTAGAGACAAATGTACAAACAGGACGGTAGAAAACGACACTCAATAAGATTCTGCTCATTCCTGCGTCTCACCCCTCCTGGTCCATGAGCTGTAAAGCGTGGTAATTTTAGAAATTCACAGCAAACCATTTTCTTCAATCTTTATGTACCCTACAGTAGTTCATAATAATATTAGGACACTGGAAAAAATCAAACAAAAATTCTGTATTGTATAAAAATTAAGAAGTTATAAGAGTATGCTGAAATTAACATAAGTGCAAGCAAGCCCTGACTGAATAATGACAAAAAACAAGGCAATAATTAAATATCTAAATATATCAGTAATCTAATCTTAGAATGTTGCACATCCACGATTTTCAATTTTAACTTAAATCCATAGTTCGACTCGGTAATTTCCAGTGTATCTCAACATTTTTATATTGATGATTAAGAACAATCAAGATGAAAACCATCGGCTTACCATTTTATATACATCTAACAATTGACTTGAGTCATAATGCACTATCTATCTACTCTTAGAATGTTGTTACATATGTGACCCCTTGTTACCGACTCCCTTTGAGGATCTGTCATCCATTTGCCATCAACAACAAATTTTATCTACAAGAAAGAAATACAGTTATTAAATCATCTGGAAGTATTTATGCTTTACGAGTAAAAAAGGTAACTAACAGAAACAAATAGGTGACAAACCACCCAACAACCTATTACAACTGCTACCCTACCAAACAAAGAGACATAATAACAAAATAAAGCCCATAATCGAAAAGGAAAAAAATGGAAAGAGAACCAGAACGCTGCTGACTCTGATTATTACTGATTCTAATTAGTATCGTTGAACGTGTACATACCTCATATACACCAGGATAAAGCCACAGTATTGTTGACCAAAATCTGGAACTCCTGGACATTATTACATTGAACAGCATATATCAATATTATTTATTAAGACAAGTTTTCTAATATAATTTTATGACGATATGCAAAGGGTTTTTCATTCTGTATCCTAGATAACATAGGATGATTCCAGTAACAAATCATTGAAATGATGCTTCCAATTTTAGCCTGAACACTAATCGGCATCTAACAAAGAATCTTCTACACATTTCCTCTAGTATGATCAACAAACAATACGTAATCAACAAGGACAGAATGATGACATAAATACGTAATCAATTAAAAGTAACTAATAGAACCTTGATCCCCCAAGGTCTATAGCACTAGTTGACGGTTGGGGATCCAGTTTTATTCGGTGATGCCAACCGTTGAAGCTACCAGCCACCTCCACAATGTCACCATCACCACAGAACTCAATCTGAACCTGGAATATATTGCAACAGAACTATCACCACGCATACAAGTTTTAATCTAAATAATCTATTTTTCATCTTTTTGGATATAAAGTCATTAGTTCATATTGATTACCAAATACACCATATACGGGATCAAATAGAACCTTCTCTTCCACGTGAAAAAACACACTCCTGTCATCACGCATTCATTGAAGCAGACAACCACATAGCTGGATTAACACTTTAATTCAACTATAGATTTTCATAATATCCAATTATATTTGAACATCCAAGAGCAGCAGACATACATTCTCAGTTATACTTTCCTTGTCCAACAGCCCTTGTCCAACAGCCCGCAAAGTTGATGCTTCTGGTACATCCTTTGCTTACATTGCAAGGAATGTGTATACAGTTTCATATGAACTATAGTATATGCAGGGACAGATACGAAAATCTTGCGTACAAAGGGAGCATTAAAACTACAGCAGCCACCCCTGAGCACAGAATTAAATATGGCGCTTGAAGTGTTTTTTCATATGAAACTTAACTTCGTAGATGGTACCAACTTTGATTATTCTTTTTGCAAAAGTAGATCACGACTCTATAAAGGCAGGGATCAGGTGGTTTTATGGTGCGATACTCAAGACATATTTTGCAACCATAGGAAATGTTGAATGTTCTAATCCAATGTTTGAATAATTTAAAACAATTACTCATCAATTTCATAAGCAATATTCCTACCAAAACTGCTTAAAATTTTAGAAAAGATAACCACTAGCTCAAGAATGCAAGGTGCTCCGAATACATTACTGGATTACAAGTAAACAAGAAGACAGAGACAATACCTCCTTGAGTCCTGAAAGACTTTCTTCAGCAAAGTGTAGTTCTACATCTTTTTCGGATATAAGTTTTCGGGCTTTGCTGATTTCTTCTTCTGCCTTGGTTTGCAAGACAGACAAAGCAAGCTGAAAGCAACAATAACATGTAACTGAGTTGTATGGATTATGGAATAAGTCTTATATTGAAGAACAGGATGAGAGAAAGGCTGAACGTTCAATTGCTTCTAGTTTGCTATGATCTTGTTAACACTTCCACACTAACAAAAATATGTTGAATTTTGTCAAATGTGTGACACAACTTCAGATTGAGCTACACTTATTCAAGTTTTAAAAGCAAAACATTTCACACATGTTGTGATATCGGATTATCACCGTCCCTAGAAACGACTTGCGGTTATGACACTAACAAAAATCGGATTCAAAGCTTTTCATTATAGGATAAGGGTGATGAGTACTCAAATCCATTGGGAACCCACCATTCTACGGAGGGAAAACTGAATACTCTAACACTAAAATACTCCACTGAGCATGTAATACTAATTGATATAGAACTAGATGTTCTGATATTCGTGATAAGATCATATTTGAGTTCTTATAACTCATAACTCCATAAAATTTTCCTAAAAGAAGAAAAGTACATGAAGTTCTCACAAAAGAGAAAACTTAATTTTCTTCCAAAATTCATATATTTCTCATTGCATTAGAGTTACATCCTTTTATAGGCAAAATCATGTAAGCCCTCTAAATTCCACATAAATTCCCACGCACTTATTTTAAACTCCCACTAACACTTGTTTTTTACTATAATTGACTCCTCACTACCCAACTACTTATCATTATGGTTTAGTTTAGGAAGCTTAAGAACACTAAAAAACTGACCTAGAGCATCTTAAAAGACATCTGAAATATTTAAATAAAAAGAAATACGAAAATCACATTAAAAGTTATGAAAATGGGCTTAAGCAATTATTTAGCCCAACTACTTAAACTTCAATCCATCGTTCCTTCTTCTAGATCGTGTGGATTTAGACTTTATATGTTATCTTCAAATTGGGTCAACTCTTCATCAACATGTAAAAATGATATATTTTCATGGGCCTATCATACGAATCAGGCAATTTCCTTAATTCCTCATATTCTTCCAAGTACATCCTTTGGTACTCTTATTAAAAACGTAATAAAAATGGGTTAGAGAATCTTTACAAAGTTATCTCTTGAAGGAGAGGATCATATGTACACATTAAGCAAACAGGACTTCATTCCATCACAGAATTATTTTTCACACTTTTTACTGTCACTGAAACTAGAGTAAAATCAAATAGGGAGACATCCAAAGAGGTAGTCCTTAAAAAAAAAATACTTTACAGTCATCTATTTCTCCCTGTTACACTTGATGTTGCCTCTCACTCTTAGTCTCTCTTAATCACTGTTCAGGCACACATGTTTCTGTCTTTCTATAATCTTTACTCTTAGGTCTGTCAAAATGAATTAAGAAATGTACTTGTTTAACCTGGTGAATTAAAGTGGCCAAAGTCCAGAGAAATGTCGTTTTGATGCTAAGAACTAACATGGCTGATGCCAGAAAATATACATAAGAATTGAGCACGGATTGGTTCAAACTCAACCGTAAAAGCTAGTCCAAGAAAGGACGAGTGCCCAAATAGCAAGTACTCTAGCACCTAGCCAATGTAGGATCTAGCAATATATACACACATCTCGTAGTGCCAGTTTTCAGATATTACTCATTTACCTTTTCCTTTTCAATCTGTTCCTTCAGCCGTGCCAGTTCCAACTCCTTCTGAGACTGAAACATTTCCAAAAGGAAGAGGAAAAGTGTGATAACAGGATATATTCATAAATATTCTAAACAAAAAATAGTTAGCTTTATTAACATCTAAACCACAAAAGAGACTTTTAAATAATTACTACCAGCATGAACTTGAGATGATTTATCTCAGTTTCGTTTTGCAATTTTGGAGTCTGCATAATCAGAATAAGTAAAATGAATTAAGATCACAAGAAGCTGAACATTGAGATAGAATTTAGGGATATTTATACACAAAATGACCTTAGTATCTGCGTCCTGGTCAAAATGAGTACTTAGATCCTCATGTGGCAAGTCATCATCCCTATATATGATTTGAATGCAGAAAAAAGGAGGGGTTCAGTTCAAATGAAAACATCAATGGACTTCCCATAGTCCCAGTTGGTTACTAGCATCCACACAATATAAAATACTGACCAAAGAGGCTTATCAAAATCCAACGGTCCAGATGGATCTAGTTTGGATGTCAACGAGTTCCCATGAGCCATGACATTATTATCTTGAGGAGGACTGCTACCTGGCGGCGGAATATACTCATCAAGTTCTGATTTAATATTATCCTTGCTTTCCTGAGTATCATCCCCAACTGAAATTCCAGCGACATGATCTAAGAATCAAACAGTAGGGGCATTGTCAAAAAGAGAAAAAAAGAAAGTGTACATAAAATTTGCACCGAACGAAGAAAATATTCTGACTTTATCTGTTCATTAGAAGGGGTTTGACTAAAGCATAGTCACTTGTTGCCAAAGATTTTTTTTTTTTCTAAATTTAGTAGCCATCATTTAGAGATAAATTTTGAGGTAAGGTTTTCTATTTTTTTGGTCGTTGTTTTCTTTTTACTAAACATGATGAAACTCAAATCGGAAATCACTGCTGTCAAACTCATAACTGTAGCCATTTATGATAACAGTTAGAGTATATGAATATATCTTCTCATATATATTTCCTTGTGATGATTTTGTTTCCCAAATTTGTTAGGAATATGATTAGCACATATATGGGTTAGTGTTCTGTGTTTTGTGAATATATTAAATACATCAATACAATGCAATACATCTCAGTTAATATCAAAATCAGTGTTTCATTTTCTTTTATCTCCCTCCCTATAGTACCTTAGTATCAATTCAGTGTTTCATTTTCTTTCATCTCTCTTCCTCTATATTTAAAACCCCATAATTTTAACAACAATACAACACTACAATTAGAAATTACCTTCAACTGGGTCCAAATCTCCATTCTGAATAAATTTTGCAACCTTTTCCTTCAAAGATATGTTGGCCAAAGTGTCAAGATTTGTAGCACTGCTGTCAGCAGAATGAACAATTGAATCAAGTCTGCCATCACCAGATAAATTTTCCCTAACGGAAACTTCAGAAATTGTGGTAACATTTTCAACAATATCATCATTGTCATCATCTTGACCTTCTGATGCACCAAAGTCCTTTTGCTCCAAATCATCAAACTCTTTTTCTTCAGCACCAAGATCGGAATCATTAAATGAAGTGCCAGAATGGTTTTCCGTCCACAAGGTTGACTGTCCAACTGTTTTTCCCACTAAACTATCCTCAGACTCGGAATTTCCAGAAGACACTGTCTCAAACGGTAATTCACCAGAGATTTCTGCAGGCATGATGGAACTTTGGCTACTGAACTTGGGATAAAGGCTATCGGAATCATCATCCACAATAGTCCCTTCAGTTGGGTAGAAATTCTCCTTTGTCGCATTGCTTACCACTTCAGCATGATCTTTGACCTCTCTTAGACCATCCTCTATGGTCAAATTTGCCAAGGCTTCTTCCACGATGTCAATACCTTCACCTGAACTTGAAGAAGAGTCAACATACAAACTACTTCCCAGAAAATACTCTGATGATGTTTCGACATTGTCGACTAAACTGTCCACCTTTTCATTCTGACCTTTAAATTGCATTAGATTAAGTCATCAGTCGTTAGCAACACAAAATAATACCCATTCATCAAGAAGAAATTTAATTGACCTGTTAAGGGATCTTCAAAATCATTTGCGGCGTCCAATCTCTCGTTTAAACTAGTTTCAGCACTTAAAAAATCGGCGTCAGCTTTTAATAAGCTGCTAGTGAGAAGTTCCTGAATCTGTTTATGCCCTCTCCTTCTGACAATATTTGCCAGGTCATTCCTATAAACAGAGGAGACTAGGCTAATAAAAATAGATAACAACCTCCAACTATAAAACAAAGAGTAGACCATCAATTCGGTGGCTCAAGTATTACCCTAAAGTAATGAAATTATAAGTAGTCATTAAAATATTAAACATTTGTCAATCCAGTCCCTACGATGTATTGTTTTGATGTACAAGGACTAATTTTAAGGATTTTTCCAGTCTCCGGAACTATTTAGTGTAGTTTCTATTTAAGATGGAAATAACATTGAGTGGATAGAAATAAGTTGGTGTTAGTATTATAAATTTAGAGGAGAATTAATATTGAATTTGGTAAGACCTAATGTAATAATTCTAACTGATTTACACCCATCTCTCTCACTCTCCCCTCATCAATTTTAATTTCTATTTTATTTCTCACCTGTCTTCACTCATAATTTATTATCTTCATTTAGTCCACTCTATTTTTTCTCCTCTCTATCAGTAAGGAGATTAGGGATGACATTGATGGTTTATTAAAAGAAAACTTACGCAGAGCAGCATGCATGCAGGAGATTCGCAATTTTCTAGCATTTCAGCTAAACAAAATATCACAACTCAATTCCTTTTTAATGTTGCAGAATTTCAGAAGCAAAATATTGAATATCGCGAATTAACTATGCTCATTCTTAAACGCAAGAGGCGAAAACAAAACGCAGAGGTTCGAAGGAAAGCGAAAGCACCATCCGTGGAGCAGAAGCTCCTTGGTGGAGGGAATGTGGTCATCCGGAAGGCCAACCGAAGCGAGAAATTCGCGGATATCGTTGCAGATCTCGGCGTCGGTCTTGATTCTCCGACTCCTTCTGAATCGCAAAGAGAGCGAATCAAGAAACGCAGAAATTGAATAAAGAAGAGAAAAAATCGAGAGTGAGTGAGAGGGAAAACCTTGTTCTGGTTCTCGCGGAGGTGGTGGATTGAGAAGCACGTGCGCGGAGAGAGAGAGTGGTGGAGTGATGAAGAAGGTGCGTTGGAGAGAAAATGCAGTTGCGACAAGGAAGAATGGTGCAGGTAGGGAAGTAACAGACCCATACACTTCCCATTTACTCTTTCACTTCTTTTTCTTCTTTAAAGATTACTTACTCTTTCTTTCCTGTAACTGTATGCCTCACCTCATCGAGAAGCAGCAGCAACAACGAATGAAGACCATTTAACAGTAATTTGGTGTTTAAATGAATGATGATTGGAATTTAACATGCTGGGCCGATTCATCTTTGGATGTCCAAAAGGTGATTTGGTGTTGAATCAGGACCGTCAGCTTGCTGGCAAGCCTCAGAGGCGTGTCACCTGCCTGCTATGGACAAATTTCTTTCTCGAATAAACCAGAAATAAAAAATGAAAAAAAAATGTTAATTTATTTACCAAAATCAACCTCGCTGCTGGAAGAAATCGATTCCCTGCTAGAAATCGGCTTTTTGTAAATCGATCCCGTGTTCGGTTTTTTAAATTTTGTATTGTATCTATTTAGTAAGTTTAATAAAATGTATGTGAATAAAATTATAAATATTTAATTAATTAACTATTTATAATATAATCAAATATAAATATTATTAATACATTTTTCATAATTTAATAAAATATATAAAAGGTTTAAAATTTTAAAAATTATTTTTAATATTTGAAAATATTTTAAATTTAAGATTAATATTAAAAATATATAAAATACAAACAATACAGATTTTATAAATATTTAAAATATAATGAAAAGTTAAGATTATTTAAAATGAATCTTAGAAAAATTATATTATAAATTTTATCGTAAAATTTCTAGGGTAAAGTTTAAATTTTAAATTTTAAAAAAAAAATTATTTATAATTATTTAATATAATATTTATTTTATATATTCACTGAAGAGTAATAAGTTTGTGTCAAAATTGGAAAAATGTATTTAAATAATACACTTATCTTTTGTATTTAATAAATAAAATTAAATATTTAGTGAATATTAATTGAAATTAAATTCATTTCAAAGTGAGATGTGTATAGAGAGAAAATTTAGGAAAAATGATAAAATAAAAATACAATTCAAATCAAAATGTATATATTCAGTGAAGTGTGATTTTTTTTTCTTTTGTTGTATTTATTCAATGTAGGTACTATTTTATAAGTTATGAATTATTTTCTGGGATATTCTTCTCTTTTTTTCATTGGTTTAATATTAAAGATCTTAAAACTCGATTATGAATCACTCAAACGATCCTCAAACATCATCTTTTGCTCCAAGTGTCCCTTCACCCATGTTTCTTGTACCTCAGCTTCCTATTGTGATTTAAAAACGTATTTGTTCCTCTCATAATTCTAACGCTTTATACGGTTATATATCTTTGCCTTTACCGATTAACTATGTTAGTTTGTCTCTATTCTATTTCTCTTGTGTTTTTTTTGGATTTTATGTTTATTACTAAGACTACACGAGAAGTCATGGTTGATCCCAAATGTCAGTAGACAATGGTAAAGGAGATGATTGCTTTAGATTCTAGTGACACTTGAAGACACTTCCTTTATCTCTTGGTAAAAAAGTTGTAGGTAGTTATTTGGATCTAATGACATGTTAATTAGTGAAAAGTTTGTTTGGTTGCCAAATGATATATATATATAT
>Ga0209700_108650_pt1 | contig 12806 bp, 5 predicted proteins | sample SiratroredBW_FD_187528 | JGI IMG/M metagenome (GOLD analysis project Ga0209700, IMG submission 187528) | Root nodule microbial communities of legume samples collected from California, USA - Siratro red BW (SPAdes) (version 2) | ecosystem: Host-associated > Plants > Roots > Nodule | place: USA... | reverse complement strand
ATATAATTATAGATATAATTTTGTGATATATATATATATATATATATATATATATATATAATTGTTAAAGTAATAATAAAAATTATTTTAACTTGTTAAAAATCTCTAGTGTTGCCTACAATGATTAATTAAGTATAATACAGGATACAGAAGTCACATTTATAGTTATCAAGTTGTCTGTTGCATTAAAATTAAATATTATCTATGCTGATTAGTTGTATCTTATTATATTTATGTTATAAAAGTTACTTATATTCATCATAATACACCGTGAGGTTGATGCTTTGAGTTGCATTCATCAAATGCATTGTAAGCCTTGAAAATACTATTGACAAGTATATTATTGCAATTGAATCTCAATAATTAGAAAATAAAATTAAGTAATATGTAATACATACAATCTATGGTATTTAAGTTTCATGTCAGACTTATGATGATCAATAAACAAAATCAAATGTCATTAGAATAAATAATAAGTTTTCAATGATTCATTCATAAATACAATAATATAAACTATAAACCCTAAATATAAACACCTACTTGTTATGATTCACTTATTAACGTAAAAAATGTAAGAGTAAACATCTCTATTTGATTCTAATACCGAATGTACATGAATTTTTTTTCTCTTTTATTATCTAAATTTTGTATGGACTAGGACTCCAAGGATCCATTTACATTATCATTCTCCCATTCATCAAATAATTTATTTAAAATCCTTAAATAATGAAAATTATATGTTAATTATATCTTTAACTACTAGTACAATTTAGATAAGAAAAATCACATTAAATATCATTTACATGATGAAAGAAAAAATGTTAATATTGAATGTTCATTATTATTTCACAAGTATCAATATACACAAAACAAACTTCTTTGATTTTGCAATAAGATTGAGAGTAAGTTGATGGGACAACATACAACCACCTAAATATAAATATTACATTTATAACAAAGTAACATTATGTGTAATTTGAAAGTTTATGTCATCTATTAGGAGATATAGATAAACATTAATATCATTTCTGAGTTGTCTAGGATATAAAATTATCATATATAACATGACATATTTTTCTTCAAGAACAAAAAATTTGAAAGATTGTAAATCACCAATAAAATTGACCATTAACCATGGTTACAATTTAGGTTATCATTTATCATTATGATTATTTTCATCTATAAGTATTCATGTTGAAGATTTCTTGTCTTATTTTGAAAAAGATGGTCAACTTTCTTCTAATAAGAATAATTAATTGGATATTGTAGTAGTTGTTTATCGTTTTTTTTCTTCCATTAGATGTTATATAAGATTGTTTGCATCATATTTATTAACAAATAATGGCTTAAACATTAAAATTACCATAAGTAACATGAAACCTTTCAAATAAGACCCTACAATTCATTTTCTTGATAATTATCTTCATTTATCACTTTGTAGTGTGATACTGTATAACATAAACTCTCTTTTGTATGGTACTTAATCATTTAGACAAATATACTTTTTTGCATGTTTTGTATGGTACTTAATCATTTAGACAAATATACTTTTTTGCATGTGAAACTAGTTAGACAAAATATTTTCTTCACTTCATACATGGGTTTAGCAAGGTATTATCATTTGGTAACATCTTTCTTTAAAAGTTGTAGTAATACAGTGAAACTTTTATTATTGTACTCATAATTTATTTTCAAGTTCACATGTCTTGATACATAAGACACTATTTTTTTTAGTGAGATATTGTATCATGTCCATGTCCATGTAGTATAATTCTTCAAGAATTTATCATAAATAAGATGTTTATACCTATGCTTATTTGCATAGTTAACACAAAGATAGTAAAATCTTTTATTGAAACACATGAACAACAACGCAATAGTTAAAGAAAGAAAAATAAGGATCAATGATAACGTGACAGTATGATGATTGAGAAACAATGTCAATAAAAAAAAATAAAAATAAATAATAATGTTGGAGATCTCACGTCAACTAGAGATAAAACATCTTAATAGTTTATAAATGAGTACAAATCTCACCTTTAAAGCCGGTTTTATAAAATTAAATTAGGTTTAAAATTTACTTCTTCACAAATAATTTATAAAAATTATGTTAATATTAAAAATATAAATTTCGATTAGTTGTATTTTAAAAGAAATAATTTTATTGTATTTTATTAGAATGTATATATACAATAATTATTATACATTGTTATCCTTTTTGAAACTTTTGACACTTCTTCATTATTAGTTGTAATTTTTTTATAATGTATTTTTTTCTTCTATCTTCATTAAAAAAACATAAATCTTACATACACTGTTTGATATGAAGTTACAATTAATCAAAAATTTTAAAAAAGTTGGCTTCACAACGTTATCTAAATCTTATATTGTTTTATTAATACATCAATGACTATTGTATTTTTTTTTTTTAAATCTTATAAACTCGTAGTACAAATTTAAATATTTTTTAAGTTATTATAATTTCTTTTTTGGATTCAAATTACAAAATCTTAACAATCATTTTTTTAAATGATAACATTTTTATATAAAGTTCCACTAAAGTTTTTAATATAAAAAATAGGTTTTTAGAGTTCAAGTGCAACACGCCTTTAGATAAAAACCCAACTTGAAAAGAGGACCTGGTCCAGAAGGTTGCGGTGGAGAGGATATGCAAGTCAGAACTTGTTTCTCTCTTTTATATTTTTTTTGGAATTCTCAATCCTTGATTATACTGTTACTCTTTACTAAACAATTAAACTAAAGAAAAATACTCTTACAAATATATATATATATATATATATATATATATATATATATATATATATATATATATATATATATATATATTGGTACTCAATATTTAAAAAACAGAATATTGTTGGCCTATGAAAAAAAAATTGTGGAAGAATTTCACATAAATTGGGCCAATAAAATTGTTAATTGCCATTTTTTATAGTATGTGAAATAAATAAATCAAAACATTTTTAATCAAGTTTTCCACATCTCCAAGTTTTGCATTTATTCAATTGTAAAAGACGGGAATCCCAAATCACATTCATAATCATGTTCACTTATAAAAACTTTAGAGTAGAATATATTTCATACTATATAAAAATTGATATTTGTTTAAAAGTTAATTATTTTAATTAATAATATTAGTTATTTCTTCAATTATAATACATTTTTAATAGTTAACAAAAATAGATTAACAATAAAAGAAAACGATGAAGTTTTAATTTTAAAATTAAAATTTCTCTTTCTTTAATTTTCGTAAAAATTGAATTCATACCATTATAAACTAAAATAATTAAGAATATCATGCCAAAGAATAATTAGGAGAAGGTCTTATAAAAAAAAAAGTAAAACAATATCTTACAATCAAAGAAAATATTTATGTTAAAGTTATATAATATTCAAGTAATAAGAGGTAAGGTAAAGGTTTTGTCCAATATTTAAAACACCGGAATTAGAAAGGAGGTAGAGGTATATCTAATTATAAGTAAACATACTCTTATTTCATCTAACTCAATTTTATTTAATATTATGTTTTAAGAAGATTCTAAATTAAATTTGGAAAGCAATTCTAAAAAACATAATTGAAAAATTATAAATAGTTTTATTTTGCATGGGTGACACGAAATGCGGGTGACAGACAGACGCGTTAGATAAACATTATCACCATTGCATGCATGTGCAAGTCACAGTCAAAAGGACCACAGAAATCTTGATTCATTCATTTATGCTTTCGTCACAACACGAATCCCGAATCGCTGCAACTGAACCTCGTTATCATCACTCACCCCCACTCTGCTTTCTCTTTATCACTAACATACATGTTTCCTATACCCTCACACTCTCTGTGTGAGAAACAATGGCTCTCTCCACCGAAACAGAAGCTCTCACCCTCATGCTCAACGAGATTCTCACTGATTCCGAGACCGATGTGGGACAACCCTGTTTCAAGGAAGAGACTATAGAAAAGGTCATGCAAGAGCTTTACAAAGAAATCATGGCTTCCCCACTTTCCCCCACGCCCACGCTACCCTCATCCTCAGATGCCTCTCTGGTGGTCTCAGATCAGTCTATGGAGTTTGAAGTTGCCCCTGATCAGAAGACCTACCACGGGGATTTCCCAGGAGTGGCTCACAAGGGTGCTTAGTTGGACTCAGGGTCAGGTCCTTCACATTGCTGTCTGGTTTTGATTTCAAAAATTATCCACATCAATCAGATCCTACTACAGCCATATGCTACTATAATATATATAACTATATTATCCAAGTAATATACAGTTATAGTATTCCTCCAATAATATATATAAATGTCATATGTTTTTCTCCCTATGCCCCGCTTTAATAATTATTAATACATATTATAATGTATGGATTCCTCTTGTTATTACCTTTTCTTAAATTGTTTGTTATCTTTTCGTTTTATCAGCACCAGCCAGGACTGAATATTCTAATTGCATATTATAGTAAGTTGACTGGTTATGGTTTCTAAGATTATATATTGTCGTTGTCAGTTCATTATTGTAACTTGCCACGAAGCTTAAGTCTCCTCGAAAATAATATTGTTGCATGTGTCTATATTTTTAGTCTTGAGAACAGTTATGTCTCCTTGCCTGAGATGTGCTGGAGAACTAAATTTTCTAGACTCAAGACTCTATACCGTCTAGTTTTCAAATAAAATGAAATTTTGCATGTGCATGACTTAAGAGTCAATTGTAAATTTATAATCAAATATTGAACAGCTGAGTACATAAAAAATAATTGAAATGTATTTGAAAAGCAGAATTGCAACATTTTATGGTAGATTCTTTCATCTGGGGCCTCGTGCGATGTTTGAGACAGCTATTGAGTGTAAGGTTTGAACACTAATGAACACTAGTTACTAGTTACGCCATACCAACATGCAAGTGCCAACAAGTACAATCAGATATAGCATTGTTATTTTTTTAATTTAAAATACTTACATTCATTCATGTAGTTTTTACAATGTTAAACAATTACAATAGCATTTGTTAACATTGTCTGAGATATTTTTGTGTATAGATGCCATTATGGTCAGGATGCATTCACTTCAGTGAAGGTAGGTGAGAGTAGTTAATGGAAGAATCCCAGTCCCACCAAAATACCAAGTTTCATAAATTAACCATTTATGAGTTCTTGCTCCAAAATTTATTTTGATTTCATGTGCATGAGGCTAACTAGTATCTCACCGGGCTTCCCTCACATGGCAAAGAAATAGCAATAATAATATCTGATATTATTATTATTTGATTTTAATCTATTGTATTTTTTTTCTTAGAAATAGGAAGTCCTTACTCAGTCGTATCTTCACTTATTAAATAATAATAATAATTTTTTTTAGTATCTTCACTTATTAAATAATAATAATAATAATCAGTCGTATCTTCACTTATTAAATAATAATAATAATAATTTTTTTTAGTATCTTCACTTATTAAATAATAATAAATAATAATAATAATAATAATTTTTTGTAGTGTCCTCTGCTGAGGACCAGTATTTAAATGGGCGGTGCAGGACCATCACATTTAACTATGAGATATGACACTAAAAAGATAAGAGTTTACAAAATCAACTGATGATAATGTCATCACAAGAGTTGACGCACCTTAAAATTAATACCTACTGGGATGGATACTATAAGAACTGATAATCTCTCATGATTAATCTAAGAAGGCTAAACTCCTAATTAAGGGTATCAATCCTAATTAAGGTAATTTTGTTAATACATTGCTAAGTTGTAAAACTTAATAAAATTAAAGATAATTTTGTAATTTTTTAAAACCTATTTGTCTGTGTTGCAAACTTGCAAACTGATATTGTGTCAGCCTCTTGGTATTTGTTTTACTTTTGAATTAACATTCAACGTTAATATAGGTTGTATTTAAAACTCCAAGTTTTAAAGGTGTGTATGTAAATGTTAACCTTTATTTGTGAAACATTAAAACCAACAAATACTGGAATCTTTTCAATTTAAAGGTATATATATCATACATTACTAAAACTTATAATCACTAGAAAAACCGTACGTTAAATGTGACATTATATCCTAAGGAGAGTGAAAATAAGAACATTAGACATCCATGTAGGTACTCCTAACAAAAGCAAATGGATGAAGCAAATGGATGAAGTTAGTACATTCCATAACAAAACATACATGCTTAAAATTATTAAATACATAGTGGTTCAATATAATAAATATAATACACTTTATTTTTTTAGTATTATAAAAAAAATATAATTTTAATATAAGTTTTTTTATTCCATTGATTTTGTATTAATTATATTAATGATTGAGATATATGAATATATAAGAATTATAATGTAAGTTAATTAAAAATAATAATTATTTTAACTTTATTTATATGTATTCTAAATTTATATTTAATAATTTATATCAGTGAAAGAAAGATTAATTTTATATTAATATTAATTTGTTTTATAAAACAAGTATCAATTACTAACAATTAAATTGGATCTTACTCACTTTTAACTATTAATATATAGAGTTCAGATAAAATTAACAAAATTAAATTTTTTATATTAATTTTTTAATTAAATTAAAAAATTATGTTAATATTTATTATAGTAAACCCACTATTTATTTACTATTATTTTATTTATAATCTTTTATCTAATATTATTTATCTATAACCTAAGAAGTCAAGAAACTAACATTCTCAAGTCTCTTTTTTTTCAAAAAGGTTTGAGAATTTAACCATTTTTTAATTAAAATAAAAAATTTACTGAAGAAATAACATATTTTTCTTATTAAACCACTCAACATAGTAATGAATGAAACATTTTAGTAAAAATAGTTCATTATTACTCCCTAATTTCTATAAAATTTAATGCTCTCCACAATTTTTTTTTATCGACCAAACCAAATTTAATCAATTTTAGGCTTGCAAAATTGTTACTTAGCCTACTTCTAACTTATTTATAAACCTCTTTTAAAGTTTTATCCTTACCTGTTTACAAATTTATCTAATTTGAAAGTTTGTTTAGGTTACATGCTTTATGGAAAAAAAATCCATAAACAAGTTAATAAGTCTAACTAGTTCAGCGCGTCTAAAAAATAATAGATCTTGTTCATTATATTAATTAGTTTTTCTTTTCTAAAAAATAATATTAGATAAATAAATAAACTTCAATGAGCAATAAATTATTATATTAAAATGGATGAATGCATAAAATATGCATAAGTTCTCATTTCATCATAAGATAAAAAAATAGCAAACTTTAATAAGCCAAAATACTTAAGCAATAAAAAAGTAATATATAAAATAAAAAACTTTAATAGGAATCATTAAACACTTGTATCATTATAAATATTACTACTTTGACCAAGGACATTTTATAAGTTTGAAAGAAAAAATTTAAGTTAAATAGAAAATAAATATTTAATTTTTTAAATAAATTATAAATTTTATATATAATATAAAATTAATACATTTTTTTATTTATGTAAATATTTCATCTCTCTAAACTCTACAAATATTTGATTTATTTTTAGAGTTTTTAGATATTTTTTCATTTTTTTTATCAGAGAGTACATATTAGAAGGTGAAAAATTATGACAGATTGATTCCATCAAATTTTGGTTTTAAGTAAGGTTTTAGTTCTTGTTTTATTGTTGTATGCATAGATGAATCTTTGTGGTTGTATATAAGATTTTGAGTAAGAAAATATGAATTTCTAGTGCTCTAGATTTGTAATTAATGATTTATTTGGTTTATGAATTAAAAGTCCAAGGAATAATTTAAGATTTTCCTAACTTTGTAAAATCTTTTCATCGATTTCTCGGAAAAAAAAAAGACAAAGTTTAAGATAATAAAAATTAATTCAATTTACTTTATTAAAAGAGAAACATAAAATTTTTAAAATATACATTTTGTCAAATAAAAACATATTATTAGGTTGATCTGTTCGAAATTAGAAATGGATAGCAGTACTTGATTGGAGAATGAAAAATATATTATTTGACAAGAAATTATTGAATTTAAGCTGTAATTGTATAACTAGAAAATTAATGAACCTGTGCAATTTAGATAAATACTTAAAAAGTTTCTGGGATTGTATTGAACTGAGTTGATATACACTGAATTCTTTTGATATTGTACTATATTGATATTTTATTATGATGTGGCCCTTTGAATTTGATGTTGAATGTGTTCTTGTGAGTGTTAGAATTCAATTGAATTAAAAATAAGTATATTTTAAGTAGTATTGAGGATAAAGTGTTTTTGATTTGAAGGAGAATTTGTTTTTGTTCAATTTGAAATAAAAATTAGTCTTGATTTGAACTGGAAAAGATATGAAGTTTTCAATGAAATTTTCAAGTTTTGCCTACGATATGATAATTTCTTATGAAATTTTGCTGTATATTGGTGTATAAAAGAAATTTTCACTTAATCATTCTAAAAGGGAAATTTAATACTTAAATTTTGTCCAGAAGATTTTAATTTTACTGTAAAAATTCCTAAAAATTACTTAAATTTTAATTTTTATTCTTATGTTTTGGAATAATTCTGTTATGTTTTGTTTTTTTATGCTTAAATAAACATGTTTAAGAATATATATATATATATATATATATATATATATATATATATATATATATATTAATAATCTGGTGTTAAATATGAGATAATTGTAAAATACAATTAGGTTGTATGTGAAATGAATTGATAAAATTTATGTAAAAATAAGAGGTTATGGACGAGATGACATGTATGATAAAACATATTGTGATACTTGTAAGTATTACTATGATGTGATGTATAATGTAATTAAATCATAAAGTGTGTGTTTATGGCATATTTAAATTTTAATAATAATCCGAGTTATATAAAGTCCATAATTTTTTTATTGTTATTTATATTTGGATAAGAAAGTCAACAATACTTAATAACAATTAAGAATTACCTAAACATGTAAGTTGAGATTATACTTCCTGAGAAACCTAATGACTACGTACTAATAAACCTGTTATGTTTTCTTTTTTATAAACATAAACATGTTATATGTTAGTTTTATATGTTTGAATTCAATACACTCTTCCAAAATTTTGTCTATATAATTATAAATAATGTTGAATTGATGAAATGCATTAGTATAATTAACTACTTTGTACATTTATTGATTTAAATTAACTTTAAATCAACTTACATTGTTTGTTATTTGAGTTGTGGTTCAGAAAGTCCTAAAAGAATTTGTGTATGCATTTATGTTTTTCTTATATTTTTTAAAAACTTTATTTTTATTTTAAATGTAATATATAATAGTAAATAGTATGCATGGTAAATTTATTTGTTTTGTACATATTTTAATGCTTCTTTTGGGATGTTACTACCCTCTCTTCAAATTAACAATTTAATCTTATAAATATGTTAGTTATTTAATCAAAATTTATAACAATTAAATTAATTCAAATAAAATAAAATTCAGATATATCCAATTAATATCAAAATTAAATTTTATAATTGTAAGAATTTATTGAAAATAATATATTATGTACGAACAATAAAATATAAGAAAAGTAAATTACAAATATTTTTTTAACAATTATTGTCAAGGGCTTCTTCCTGCACCTCCCTAAGCAAAGCAAAAATATCTTTCTACACCTTTCATTTTCTTTATCTTTTCAGTATATCCCTCTTCACTTTTTCATATTTCGGATTTCTTTAAATTGAAATATAATTCTGTTATTCTGAATTATATAATTTAAAATAAAAATTTAAAATAAAAAAATCAAAAAACATAATTTTTTTATTTTAAATTATATAATCTGAAATAAAAAAATTATATAATGTAGCATATAAATTATAAAAAATATTTTAATATTTTTGAAATTATGGTGGTGCAGGAAGAAAGGCATGGAGGTGCAGAAGGAAGCCGTCAGATTTGAATTTTACAATGTGTTTTTTTTATTGATTACAGGCCCACCGGAGAAAAACAAAATTGATAGAGGAATTTGATATGGATTAATTAGATTAACTTGCCCTTTCAGGACTGGTTTGTATGGGTTGATACTAATTAAATCATCTCACGTTATCATTAAACTAACATTTTTAAATTCTTTTAACAGAATAATATATCTCTCACAACACATTAACATGAATTTGGAGTTAATTGTATTTCTATATCATATCTATGCTGAATCTCAAATACTTGTAGACTTGTTTGGAGGAATTTTTCTATCTTAATGCTACTCCATCAGTAACCTTTATCTAAACTTGTTTTCGCTTCAAGACACAGAGTAATTCCTCATAACGAAGCTAGCAAATTTTGTTGTGTCTGAAACCAAAAGTCCAAATGGAGGAAATGTGAAATAGCATCTGGCAATGAATCACATTTGGTCTGGTTACTGCTGATGGATGACTCATTTGGTAACTCTTAAAATCAAAACAGGGCATGTGAGATAGAAATGCTGAAAGCGTTGAAATATAGTATCTGCAGCCACCAGATACAAAACTCTCAGAGGAATTATAAGCATTTTACATGACTAAGATACATGTAAGGTGGGCACATATGTACTATTTTTTTTATTTATTTTTGTATAAATGGGTTGAAACGTTTGAAGTACTCCGATAATTATTGATTAATTTTTATCGATAAAAAAAAAACGTAGCTTCCTTCTTCATTTTAAAAAGTTATGTGTGCGGATTACATTTATCTAGTGAACCACATTCTGAAAATAGGTATTGCTGTTTTCTGTAGATTTTTTTTTTTCCAAAATAAAAAATAAGAAACTGCAATTTTTTTTACCTAGTGTTGTCTTCTTTCCCTCAAGATATTGTTATCTTCTCAATGGTGCGTTGGAGGTTCTCTCCACCATTGTTGTTTGACTTTCTTTCTTCTAGAGCACACATGAGTAGTATCTTCTAGAGAGTTTGTGGATATATATGATACCAAATAGTTATAAGTAATCATTTTATCTCTGCACACATGCATACTTATAAGGTGTGACATAACATTAAAAGATAATATAACAGGTCTAGTAAACAAGACGGAGAAAAAGTTATTCACAAACATGGCACATTGTTTCTTAACTTAATTTTCAGAAAGGATAGTGGTGATGAAAAAAACAAAGGCAGGGATATAGGAGTATATGGTTGATGGCAAAATGGTGTGGGGACTGAGAGGCTGTCTCTGTCACGAGACTCGGTGCAGCGGTAGCACTTGATTTTCTTTTTGCCAACACTGACAAGTCCTATCTTTCATCCATATCTGTATCCATCTCTTCAGACCTGCAAAATCCTCATCTCAACCCCATTATAGAAAGTGAACAAAATCCATAAATTCTACACAGTTACTGTATAGTGGTAACCATCTAACAAAACTACTCCATTTGAGTTTGAATACAGGAGGAGGCAGAAAGCTCATCCAGATAAATTTGGGATACATATAAATATAATTTTTACATTTTTTATATATATGCTTCTTGTAAAGTGACATGTTGTAGAAAAAAAGGTTTTTTTAAACATTTTTTTTAATTTGTTTTAATAATTTTATTTTAGTTTTTTAAATATTATTTATTCTTGAAACATGTGCATAACTTGCTTTTAGATTTTTTCGAAGAGTCTAACTTAAAATGAAAAAAATATTAAAACAAAATAACAAAGATTAAGATATAAAAGTTACAATAATAATTTTAAAATGACTAAAAAAATACACTATGAAATTAAAAACATATATATTAAATTTTTTTATAAAGAACTAATACTTTTGTGCTACCAATTTAAAAACCAAAACTATTTTATTTAACTATAATATACACACTATATACTCTATAAGCAACAATATTTATATAAGAAATGTACATATCAAATGTTTCAATAACAATTTTAACTCATAAGCAACCTCTGTTAATGCTCTAGAATGCATGTATGCCTGCATATTAAATTAAAGATGTGATAAACTTATTTATCTTCTTGCTGGATAATTTTTCGCTAGAATCGCTGATGTTGATGTAAGTATGGGGAGTGAGAAATAGCAGATAGGATTTTTGTCGGTTCCAGTACTTGCATTCTACAGCTTTATTTTCCTTGTCTCATCTTAATAATTGTTTTATTATCACTATACATTAATTTTCAATTTGTTTCTTTCTGTCTGTTCTACATATATAGTTTCTTACTTTCTAATCCAAACCAAAAAATATATATTTTGTTCACGTGAATGCTTGGCTGACACCTCTTGTGTCCTTAGCCCTTGCCTCTTTTCTATAAGAATCCTACCACCCTTCCTATTTTAGAATTTCTTACTTCTTCTGTATGCTTTGTTGATTTTGGCCTAACTTCAAGTCCCACATCAGTGGGTTTATTCTTAGGAGGGGAGGTTGTGAGTTATAAAAGAACTCCTCCTCCTCCCATTTCAATGTACCAAAACATTCTCTTCTCCCTTTTAATAGAAGTAGTACCATTGTGTGGTGCCCGGAGATTAAGCTATTTGCTGAACTCCGTTCAAAATTTTTTTTTGTCTAGTTTCTCTAATTTTAATATTCAATATTATTAGGGGGAAATCTCAATATTTCCCAACAAGTGGTATCAAGAGCTAAGGTTCTGTCCGAATTCAGAGTCGATGGAGGGGGCCTCAAATATTCCAATTGGGGTGTCGGGTTCTTCGTCATCATGGTCGAGGTTCCCGATTGCCAGTCAGAAATTAGCGGTGGAAATATTTGATGGAACTGGCCACTTTGGGATGTGGCAAGGAGAGGTCTTGGACTCTCTTTTCCAGCAGGGTCTTGACATTGCAGTTGAAGAAGAGAAACCAGAA
>Ga0209700_108649_pt1 | contig 12807 bp, 7 predicted proteins | sample SiratroredBW_FD_187528 | JGI IMG/M metagenome (GOLD analysis project Ga0209700, IMG submission 187528) | Root nodule microbial communities of legume samples collected from California, USA - Siratro red BW (SPAdes) (version 2) | ecosystem: Host-associated > Plants > Roots > Nodule | place: USA... | reverse complement strand
TTTTCATAAAAAAAAAAAAAAAATTCAGAAAAATACAGCAAGTATCAATGTATTATATAGTTCAGAAGTAGTCAAGAGAGAAATACCACACCTCTCTAGTCACTTCGATCCATTTAATACAAAAAATGATAAACACACATATCATAATCAAGATCCCCTGGCTTCAGGGGGGCATAAGTTGCTAAATAAACAGTCTAAAACCACCAAAAGCATGACATGAGAAGCAATAACCATTTCAAAGGTTGTTATAGGCTGAGCGCTTTAAGCAAACAGCTGGGCAAAGAAGAAGAAAATCTACATCTCCTTCAACAAAGAGTAACAGAATCCTCATCTCTACCCGAGACACGTAACTACACGTGTAAACATGATTAATTTTATCTCATAAGCAGTTAAGATTAAATGAATACAATTGTATACAATTATCGAATTGTGCTTGTGACTAAAAGTTAAAAATGTTTTAAAAATGGTTATGGTTTAACAATCACGAAGTTATTGAAATGTCTGGTGGTGGTTAACTTGAGGGGTGGATTATTCTTTCACAAACCGACTCTGGTTAAGTCAAACGTCAAATTTGGTAAAGCAATAGCCAATCAAGGAAGCAGAAAAACATCACACAGCATGACGATCCATTTGAATTTACAACAGATGAATGAAGAAGAAGGGGATTGAAAATGTTATACCCAGAAAAGATATATAGGAGAGAAAAGAGGGGAAGGGATAAAGATGGAACCTTTGAGTAGATGTCATCGTAAAGAGCAAGATGGGTATGACAGTGTTTGCAGCTATAGATCTTCCCTTCCAGATTCACCACAAACAATCTCCCCATTAGTCTGCACAGTCAAGACAACTGAGATAAAGGAGAAAAAGGAACAAGAACAAGAGGAGAAGAATGGTTGAGATTATTTACCTGTGTTGTGACAATTGCTACAATGTAGATGCAAAAAATAAAATAAAAGTATGGCCTCAAAAGTGAGAAACTAATGTGTATTTGTATTTAGTGTCTTTTTAAAGTTTGTATTTTCATATTTCGTGAAAGGCGATAAGGCATAGGACACTGTTAAGGTTGCTCATTTGTTGGTTGTTATATTTTATTTTTATTTTTCAACAGTTTATGATCCATATAAGGAACATATAGTCCCTTTACACAACTCACTTGCACTTAAATAATATAAAATGGTTTATTCACTTGTTATCATCATTATCAACCATAAACATATTAAATTTAGAAGTTAAAAGAGTTAGGTCATCAAAGTTTTATTTTAAAATGTTTGGGCTGGTTCGGATTTTAGAAAATTAAATTTGATTGAAAGGTATATTTAAATTATTTTTAATTAAAAATTTCGTAATAAAACGTGAGTTAAGATGCATAAAATTAAATTTAGGTTTTATTTCAAGGGTTTAATTCTTAAATAATGTCCTTGTGAAAATTTTTAATTTTGTGTGTATGATTCAAATTTTCGGACAGATCAGATACCATCTGCATTGGATTAATAGTATAAGTATAAATTGTATTAATCTGGAAACAGGTTAACACCAATCAACTCGTAATAACTATAGTCTAAACTAAGATTAGAATGATTATTAAACTCATATAGACCTCGGCCTTTGGCACATTCAGGAAAGCCCAACCATGGGCTTATAAATAAGAGAACAATCTTAAAATATGGATAACAAAATTATAATCTTATAAGTTATTTAATATATTTCTACCAATAATTAATTTAAATGTCGGAGTATAAAAAATAAAAATAGATAATTAACTTAAGTGTCAAGATATAAAATAATCAGTGAAAGAAGAAAGAGAAAAACAAAGTGTAACGTAAAATCAACTCAAGACTAGAATGATTATTCAAGATTAACCAGACTTACAATAAGTATTAAATAACTTAGAAATACGTGAGTTGTTTTCCATCTTTTTTACAAGATAACAAAATACCTTTTAATGGTAAAATTCAGTACAATACCGAGTTTATATTTGAACTATTAAATTTATAATTAATATAATAAACTATCAAAGTTAAAATTAAATAAAAAAAATGAAAAACTTTTATTATTAATTATTTTAAAAAAGTACTTCAATAAAAAATATTTTGATTTATTATTACAATGGTAAACCTTCCAAAACAAATAATCAGGTCAAAACCAGTCAGCTCCGCCATATTCTTCTCGCCAAACAAAACTAGGCCTTATGTCTTACTGGCAAACTATATTAGTCTTATTAGAAAATTGATAAAAAAATATTACTGATAAAAAAATAGATAATTTTTTTAATTTAAGTTACAATGACAGAGCTAATTTTAATAGTTAAATATAGTGATACAATATGTAATTTTTAAAACATACATATGTTTTAATAAAATAGTATCATTTTTAATAATTTTAAATATGTTTTTTTTTCAAAAAACTACCAATTGAAACTGAATAAATTCTGCCCTATTTATAAAATATTTTAACTTATGTATAATATCAAACTCCTTCAAAATATATATATATAGATATATACTTTTAAGACATCAATAATGTCAAATGAATGTCAAATTTGTAACATTATAATTAAAATATTAACATATTTGTAATTAAATGAGTGTTTTTTAAACGTGTCAAACTATCATTCCCGGTAAATATAATCATGTTTTACAAGTTTCACGTTTCATTGATTATAGTTTTACCACAATGTTATTTTTGTTTGGGTATGATATATAATCAATTCACAGAATTGTGAATCAATATATAATAATTTATCTTTTATTCCTCTATGTTTTTCTTCTATATAATCAAACAAATTCTAATGTCACTACAAAAGGAGAAAAGAAGTATAAAATTAATTCAAATTAACTCCAACTCCACATCATGCTGCTAATTTTTCTATTCCATGTGGAGAGCTTGTACCTATTCGGGGAATAATTTTAAAGAACAAATGATAAGAAACATCACTTTTTTTAAAACAACCAGGTCTTAATTATTCATCGTTAATTTCGTGCGAGATAGCTTAAATATAATTTATACGTGAAAGAGAAATCTTAACAGTAACATTAATTTTTATTATTTATTAAATTTGTAATTTTGATCACTAATAGAAAAACTTACCAGTACTCCTTTTATTCCAAAATCATCATTCAAGTAGATTTCACCAAAGCCCAAAATCATAATTTATCATTCAAGAATAGCAATACTGCATATCATTCAGAGTAGCAATGCAATACTGAATATCATTCAAAGCATGCAACACATACAAACATATATAACATAAGTTCAAGTTCATAATTATAAGTAACAGTTTTCATATTTTGGGTGTACAGAAAAGAATTAATAAAATTAGAGGATAATGGAGAACTTTGATATATAATAAAGTTATATTAATATATATGTCACTTGCTGAAGGTAGCAATAAAACTGATAGGGCCTTTTCCTGTTACAGCAGCCTGAATGGCAAAGATGAGGAAGACCACCATGGCCAACCGGGAATGCTTGATCTCTGCAAGTTGAAGTCTGGCTTTTTCTTCAGGGTCCTCGGCCAAACCCAGAGGATCGAAGAACTTGCCTCCTGGGTACAACCTTTTCTCTGGGTCAAGTTCTGCATTTCTCTGAAACTCTATGTATCCTATCACTATCACCTCGATCCATATCAGTGTGGTCAATGAAAATGGAAGTGGAAGTCCCAAGTAAGATGATCCTTCCACCAGCTCTACCTGAAATCCAGAGTTGCAACATGTTTACACAACATTTGTAAGAATAAATATCTGCCTAATAACGACCAAGAACAATTTCACCCTTCTCCCCAAAGATAATCAATCTCATATTTAATCTCGTGCTTAATGCAAAAGCAATCCAAATCTAAAATTTTTCAGTCTTTTCATCGTTAAGTGTTGATATTATTCACACAAATTTTTAAAGTTTTATTATAACTAAATGTCTAGGACTTTTGTGTCGTTTTGTTCGTTTAAAATGAGAACCTACAAAAAGACATCATTATACATACGACAAATCAAGTAATAATGTGAAGCTTTATTTTCATCCTTCATGGCCACAAGGGTCATAGTCCTTCAGCTATATAATCTCATTACACAAATATATAAATAAACAAAAAAAAAAGTGAGAGAAATAAAATAATTAATGAAAAGAAATTAGAAAGACAATGTCATGAAAAATAAATTTTGTGAACGAGACAACTCAAATCCAGTATATATACGTTGAAGTCAAATATTATATTCCCATAAAATTAGTTTATTTAGAGTAGATAAATGTTAGAATTTTGAGTGTCTTAATACTTTGTTGAAAATATTATAATGATTTGTTGAAAATATCTGGTGGCACTATGCATGTCAGTGGATAACAATAAGACACGTCCAAGGTATAATACTGACAAGGGGCCATGCTGCGTTGTCCGAAACTCATACACACAATACAACAAAACATCCCACAAAATAAAATAAAAAAATCAACATCTCCGTACAAATTCTATGGTCTTGTCAAAAAAAGTTCAGCATTCAAGTTTCCACACGCAGATATCCGTTCGCTATGTCGTTAACCAACGGAGAATCAAACAAATCAAAATGTAAAATAAAGCAAAAGAGTAATCAAAGTTCGCAAACACCAAGTGTTCGATATCTTGGCTGTTAAAAAATAACGTCGACTTTCTAAAAAATGGCGAAATCCAAAACAGAAAGAGCAAAAGGGTATTCAAATGCATCATCAGTTTAAGGAAAGAGACACCAAAACCGTACCTTTCCGGCGTCTTGCCATGCGACTCCGGTGAGAGCCTCAACTGCCAAAGCACCGAGAGCACCCAGCATTGCCCACCTTCCGTGAATGACTTCGCACTCGCGGAACCTCTGAATCCCGAAAACCTCCGTGTAGGGCTGAAACGGCGTCGGTTTGACCTCTGCGACCTCCACCCTTGTTCCTATTATTTCGCCGGCGACGTTCTTCGCGAGGTTCTGGTCCAGCGAGTCCAGGTCGAACTGCAGATACTCCGCGGGCTTTGAGAACCCGAACGGGTCGAACCCGCGGTCGCCGATCATGCTTCCGTCGAGCCACTCTGGCGGCTGCGCATTCGGGAACCACACCAGCCGGTCGCCGGAGGCGGGTTTCGCTTTCACTTCCTTTTTCTTCGGCGGCGGCGGCGGCGGCGCCTTCTTGGTGCCAAAGTTGAAGAACGCGTGGAATCTTCCGTTGTTTAAGGTTGTCGGGCTGTAGAGACGGGTGCCAAAGAAGTATGATGTGGCGGCGGCGACGGTGGCCATGTCGGAGTTTGGAACAGTAGTGAGGTGTTGAATATAGGTGGAAAAAGTGTGCGAAAGGGATGTTTATATATGAATATGGTTAAGTATATTTTTTCAGCGTGGGGTGAGTTTTGTGATGGATGCAGTGAGGAGTGAATGTGTGAGCATAAAATGTGGCTTATCTCTCAGCCTTATCTGCATGGGTGTTCTTGGATGGTTGGTTGATTGCTGCTTCACATTTATTTTGTGGTCCTGATGGAAAAACACCATTTTTTTTACATTCACATCTTGTTGGTTCCCTTGATTTTTTTTTTATGCCTGGCAATTATTCTTTATTTTCTACTTTCCAAATAAAAAAAATAATACTTGGTTTAGTATGATCCGTACGTGAAATAATCTGAAACCATCATGTATCTATGATTGCAACTAAACTATTACCTGAAATATAGTCGAGTTTGTGAATGTCATGCGTAGATTACACGTCATGTAGAAATTAATCGACATCATACAATGAGTTTTTGTGATGTGAATTTTCAATACTTTAGCTTTTGCACTATTCTTAGATGTCTACATGAATAGTGTGTTCAAAACACATTCCCAAACATGCACATAGTAGTGGAGTGTGTAGACTCTCCAATAATTTAGACATTACTTCCTTCACGATACAAACTTTTATTTTGTGTCTAGGAGGAAATCCAAGCTCGTGATACAAACTTCTATAGTGTGTCGCATTCATCCACAATGAGTGTAAACTTTGTCACTATGATTGTTAACAAAATTTCCATGTTTTTGCATCACTATTTGAGGGAAATTCGTGTTTGCGATAGCAAAAAATATGTCCTGAATGACCATAATGACTACAAGAACTTACCGTAGCAACATTTACCAGTAGATCTAACGAAAGATGTGTAGCAGAATCAAGAAATTTGACGTTCTGGTTGTACAACATATGAAACAATTTTAGAAATGAAAGGTAACAGAGGGAAAGCTTAATGGACTATGAACTGAAACATAAATCACTAAAGTTTTTGGATGTGTTTATCAGTAATTGTCCAAAATCTATCACTTGGTCCATGAAGCCCAAATATCAGAATTTAAAATGAAGCCCATGAAGTTCAGAATGAATGCACTAGTGCATGCCCACCACCACCAAGGCCAAATCAGAAATACTTTCAAGTTGGTCTTTAATGTTTTGCATGTCATCAAATTAAAATCTAAAACATCATCATATTTATATTAAAAAAATACCCAATTAATCTCTGATAAATCTAGAATGCATAATTATATTTCATGCTTACGAAAATTTTAAGTAATACCAAAAGCAAATATTGATTTAATAATGAGAGATTAATAATATTTTACATCTTTAATAGACTAATTATTTAACCACGTTCTCGCATTTAACTTTAAGGAACCAACAACATTTTACTGTAAAACTTAACTTTTTTTACATGACCGTGCTGAACTTTTTACTATAGAAGAAAACATGGCAAAAGGAAGAGTGACACTTAAACAGAAAAGTAAAAGTTATTTTCATGACATGCCAATAATGAGCCCGTCTTTTACTCACTCACAAACATGAGGTAAAAAGCCCTTACCTTAGCTTAACTCTCACTCTAACGTGTGCCATGCATTCTTGTAGGCTTATAACTCAGCAAAATACACATGCATGAACAGTGGATTCATGGATCAGGAAGTACTGTAAACAAAAGAAACCTCTTTCCAAAATCTGAAGAATGCTAAGAGTGAGAACAAATCTTCTGAACAGCTTTAGAGTTTCATGTAGATGATGGACATTGTTCTTATCAAAACTCACATGTACATAGATAAAACACTGGTCTTGATTCATGAACAGCAAACTCTGCTTATCTTTATGCTTTTAAATATCATATATTGATTGTTATAAAATATTTGAAAGTGGAGAAAAATTAGAGTGATGATTGTACACGTGTTGGGTGTCGGAGAGTGTCACCTGAAAGTCAAGAATGTTGATGGGCACAAAGGTTGCAAGGGACATGGCTAAGTGGAGTAGATGGGGCCATAATCTGTGCATTAAGAAAAAAAAAAAAAGGTCAAAACAGTAATTGGAAATGAATACCTCCCACAATGGCTACACATTCAACACTATAATTTTGCAGGTGTGTTTGTTTGCTGCTAATCATGATTTCAACTACAATTTTAGTCCTTTGTCAAATCCCATCGTCCTCGACATTAATCATTCCCAATGTCAGTTCCAAACTGTTACTAATACTCCCACGTTAGTGTTGCTCAACATCTTTCTAAGCACTCACTTGGTCGTTTTGCTGTTTTCTCATCTAGAATGCTTACTTCACACTGAACTAATTAATCCCAAAAAATGCTATCATCATCTCAAATAATTAAACCTCCCATCTACCTCAACCATATTCTTTCTTCTTTTTATTTATCATTAGTTAGTTGGGTATCATTGTTAGTCTTTGATAAATATTTATACCAATGATTTATATAAATTTGTGATTCACAGAAAAATAATATTATTTTTTTTCTATCACATCTCTTATTCTGTATTTGTATCCGTGATATTACTGTTTATGAAGATGGAAAATAGGGTATTTAATTGCATGGTAGTCGTTTGTTTCAAGTGATTTGATGAGAATAGCGTGAAGAGTTGAAGATAGAATAATTCATGCAAAACTAACGATAAAGAAGTGGAAAGTCATTGGTTTCTAAGAATAAAAGAGAGAAAGAATATAAAAAACAATGTATATGTACACCCTTGATAAATTCTAGAGAAATTCGTTCTTTTTTTCATTTTTTGTTTTTATATTATAATAAATTATTAAAAATAACATTAAACAGATTATATAATAATAAATAAAAATATTGATACTAAAAGGTCTAATAAAATAAAATAATAAATTAAATTAATTAATTTAAAATTTTCATATTTTATAAAGTACTTTATTTTAATATATTACTATTTCAAAATCTATTTTTTTTATTATTCAGAAATACTTTTGTATTCTGACGAGTGATATATATTCTCTCCAACCCCAAACGGAGTAGAAAAGAAGAAAAAGAAAAGTAGAGATGGAAAAGTGAACGGAGAGGACATGAGAGTGGCATTAGCCAGATATGATAGTCAGAGATGTGAATGGCATATTAGGATACCATAAAACAACAACTATTACTACTCGATGATTTTAGGAAAAGGGATAAAAGAAAAGATCATGCCGACCAGGATGTGTACACTTTTCTAGTCTCTGCTCCCCCATTTATGTTAGGCACCTTGCAAGTCACACGATGATGCTAGTGAACTGTAACCACGTACTTTAGTCTTTTCAACTTTTAATCACTTTCTTTCAAGACCATCAATAATGTCATGCCAAACAAAATTCATAACCAACTTGATTGGTTTAGGCTTAAGAATAATAAACATAGTCGATTATAGAATGATTAGAGAGGAAGAAATTTTCCATGCTTGCAATGTTGGATCGAAGGATTTGACAAAAAAAAAAAAAGAGCAGTGCAATTTTGATTTAGGATTTTGTCCAAAAAAATGAACATGATTAATCGGAAACAAAAGTACCCACAACCCAAAAGATTAACAGTAAATTAGCCCGCAATTAATGTCAATCAAGCTAATCTAATTATCACTGGTTTAATCAGAAAGTCTTCCAATAATTATTGGTGTTTATTTAGATTACAAAAGCTAATATTTTTCCAATATCCTTGTCCAATCAGAGTTCCTCCAATGCTTTTGGCACCTAAAAATTAATAGAGGGTTAGGGAGATGTTTTTAGTTCACTCTTTTTTGTTATGTTTAGCTTTACGCAAACTCAATTTCTTTGCTTTCAAGGCCAAATTACTTTGCAGTGCATTTAACCTTCCTTTATGATAAAAATACACATAAGAGAGAAATAATTACATTGCTAGATTAAAAAAAAAAAGTGGGGTTATATAAAACTAAATTGTAACTCAAACACACCCAGCTTCAATTGTTTAATTCTCATATTCTTTACATGGCTTTTTTAAGCAACGTAAATATACAAATTTAGCACACACCCCACACATAATTTATTCTTAAATCTTTACTTGAGTTGAATTATCAATATGTACCATTTTCAAGTTTACAAATAACTTCATCTCTGTGTATTAATTTTTTGCACTGAAAATATTGCAACATTGAACAGGATTCATTAGCTTGTATTAATAGTGGTACTTGAAGTACGAATTCCTCTACGAAAAGAAGTGCTAACCTGGCATTCTGGTTGAATGGTGCCTGAAATGAAACAACACATATTTTTTTATCTGTAAAAATTAAAAACATGTAAAAAAAAAATACAGTTACTCCATAAGGAAGAGAGTGGATGAAGATGGTAACACGAAAGAACAGAAAAAAAAAGTAAAAAAAATAATAGATATTTAGTGACAGTAACACGTGGCATGACAGTAGCAAAATCTGGGCTACTTGTCAAATTGCAGGCATGTGAACCTGTATGATGGATGGTGATGGTATACGGAAATTATACGTGGATTATTATATTATTGGTGAAACATATAAGAAGTACCACCAAAATAATTTAATAAAGATTGAAAAGAAAACTAGGGTACACGTGCGAGGACTGACACGTACTATAAGCATTTGTGGGAAGAAGGAAAGCAGAAGGGGACACGTGAGGCTGTTTGCTGACCAGGGACAATCTTTGTTTTCACTATGCGACATCCTTGTCTCATGGCATTTAATAATTTTAATTTTTTTAATTTTGTGATATTTTATAATTGGTGACCTGGTTAAAATGATGTAAATTCCAGCTTTTTTAATTATATATTTTGCTATAGAATTTTTTACAATTCTCTACATTAACGGTAATTTATAAATTTTGAGGTTTTTTTTACTGAACTTTTAGTTTTGTAAATTCTCTTATTAATTTTTTTAATTTTATGAATTTGGTAATTAATTTTTTAAATCGATAGGTTTTACTATCTAAATATTAAAATTATACATATTTTGATTTTAATTTAATAATAATGATACGACTTGGTTTATAAATAAGGTAGAAAAAATGAAGGTGTGGCGATATGATTAATCATTTTATTGGAAATATTTCATGTTGTATTACTTAGAAATAATAATGTATAGCTCACGCATTAAATTATTTTGTGTTTTAATTAAAAACTAATTCAAAATTTTAAGAATTTGATTTTCTTAATGACATTCATGGTAAAAAATCATGATTATCTTATATTTTAATATTTTATTCAGGGTTGTGTTCCAAAGGAGGTAAAATAATTAATGCATCCATGTAAAGCTATATAATGGGGTAAAATGAGAAAATTTTAAAGAAAAAATTTAAATAATTACCGTAAGCACATATTTAAGGGATCAGAAAATAGGATTTAAAATTAATAGATAATGATAATTATGCTTTTAAGTTATTATGAAAATAAAGAAATAAATAAAAATAATAAAAGATATAGGAATGAAAATATTTTTTTTTTCATATATTGATAAAAAAAATTAAATATATACAAATCATTCTAAATATAGTTAAAGAAAGAAAATAAAAAAAATATTAATATTAATTTAGGAAAGAAGTATTAATTATTTAATTATATTATAAAAATAAAATTACATAATTAATATTAGTTTTTTTTTATAAGTATTATATTCATATCTTTTAAAATAAGTTAAAAAATTACATAATTAATATTAATTTTCTTCTATAAGTCTTGCATCCATATCTTTTAAAATAAGTTAAAAAATTACATAATTAATATTAGTTTTTTTTTATAAGTATTGTATTTATATTTTCTAAAATAAGTTAGAAAAAATTATATGTCCATGTATTATTATTTTTTTATAACTAAATTTTACTTACATTTTTTTAATACATTTTGTAAGATAGTTTTACCGTTTTTCGTTTCTGAAGTTACAATGAAGACACTTGAAAATAATTCTATCGTAAATAAAATTATAATTATTAATTCTAAATCATAAATGAGATATTTAGTATATATCCTAAATTTGGCATGGGAGATTCCAGTAAACCTTGAATTATTCACTTCGATCAAAAATAATCAATATAGAAGTATTGATATTCAACATTCATATTATTATCAAAGCAAAAAATTAAACTGTATGGATACACTAAATAAGAAGGACCACTACTTATATTCATAAGATCGTCGTGTAAAAGTGATTAAACTATTTAATATCTTAATAAAAAGATAAATAAATTGAAAAGAATGTGTGAAAAAAGAAAATTAACTGATAAAAAAAAGTTGAAATATCAATACACTAGAACACGAAATTGCAATTATTTACAACAAATTTATCCATAATTGATTGTTCAAAGATAGAATCTCTCTTGCTATAAGTATTAACACAATATTTATAACATATACTAAAAATATAATTGATCATCTATAAATATTTTATTATAACTATGAAAATCCAATTATTATTTTAGTAAATACTTAATTATGTTTAGGTAAATATACAATATTTATGTTTTTATTATAATATTATAAAAATTAAAATAAATTATATGATAAGAATAAATAAAAATAATATAAATTTATTATTTTGTAAAATAACTTTTTTTGCTTGCATACATAATTATAAATTTTTTACTCATTTTTCTTATTTTTTATTAATTTTTCTTAATCTGAACAAATTCATTTTTTATGTTTTTATTTTCTTTTTTGCTCTCTCTGATCGAAACAAAGGGTAATGGAGGAATAAGATGTGACTTTGAAATTCAGAGAAAAAAATGAAGATATAAGAAGAAAGGAAAATTTGGATTAATCAGCGAAAAGGAAGAAACTCTTCTAACTTCTATTTGTCATCTCCCTCTCCCTAAGTTCACCCCCCTTATTTCCAGTGAAAAGTCAAAACATATCTACTTTTACTGTATTCATCACCAAATTACATTAACCAAAGTACATCAATGAAGCCTTCAATAAACAACTAATTAAATCGAAGCTTATATATAAAATAAGTTTTATTATCACTTTTCAATTTATTTCTCACACTTATATTAAAGCACAAAAACACGTCTTTATAACAGAAAAACTAGTTAAAATACCCTTAAAACAATGAATTTTATTAACGTGATTTAGGTAATTACGAAAATAAGTATTATGTAATATTTTTACATCTTTCGTGTTTTCATATTAATTTTATTTTCTCTTTATACACACAATTTTCTTACTTTATATATTTCTTTATTTTATCACTCAGTAATAAATTACTAAGGATAGAAATAACAAAAACAATTATATATTATTATAAAATAAAATAAAAGTAAAAAAAATCTAAAATGTCAAATAAAATAACAAGAAAATAATTTGATGATAAAAATCCTTTCATTGAAGAGTAAGCCTCCTCTAATATACTCAAATCTCAAAAATTATGTGAAAAAAAATCCATAATGGGTTGTGCATCTATCCTCATGAGGATGGAGGTGAAAAATTACACAAAAATTAATAAAGATAATTGTGGGCACAAGTACTAATCACCTTTCCCGTGTTCACACCTATTAATATATATATATATATATATATATATATATATATATATATATATATATATTTTTTTATT
>Ga0209700_108648_pt1 | contig 12809 bp, 3 predicted proteins | sample SiratroredBW_FD_187528 | JGI IMG/M metagenome (GOLD analysis project Ga0209700, IMG submission 187528) | Root nodule microbial communities of legume samples collected from California, USA - Siratro red BW (SPAdes) (version 2) | ecosystem: Host-associated > Plants > Roots > Nodule | place: USA... | reverse complement strand
AAAAAAAAAAAAAAAAAAATTTTTATTTTTTAAAAAAAAAAAAAAAAAAGTCACTTAAAAAAATACTTTTTTTTACTTCAGATGTAAATTTAATAAATAAATTTTAAATCCGAAAATAATTCTTTATAAAAAGTAATTTCAAACTATTTTTCTTGCCAAATTAAATTTGTAAATATGTTTTTCTATTAATAGTTTTGCAAAAAAAAAGTCACAGATATTTTTTTATCAAAAGTTTTGAAATATATATATATATATATATATATATATATATATATATATATATATATATATATATATATATATATTATTTCATATTATTTTAAAATTTGACAAAATAACTTATACATTATTTATTTAACTTATAAATATTAATACTTAAAAAATAATTATGAAACTAATACTTAAATAAATAAATGGAAAAAGCAGTTAATCATTAGTGTTACACTTTCATGGTACATTGAAAAGAATATGAAATTTAATTAAATATATATAAGCTTAATCATAATCTGTTTTTGAGGTTAGATGCTACGACTTTTTGTGAGATGAGATGAAATTTAACTTTATTATAGGTGAATTACGTTGGATGAAATTCATCGCTCACAATCAAATATCAAGAGACTAGCTAATAAATATACCTATAATAATATTGTTGACATTTTTACATACATCTAAATTGTCAAATTTCTAATCTTTCATGAACATTTGTACGAAAATCTTCTCCTTGAACTTGTAAAGGTGACATTTTAACAACCCTATTTATGTCTTTACTAACAAGCAAGCGTTAAAGTGATTATGATATTTATCTAGCGTGCCAATGCTTTAATATTGCATACATAAGATATAACTATTTTATACTGAAATAAATTATTATTTATTATTATTATATAATATTTTATTAAATAAAACAAGAGTTAAATGAATGTAATTTGTGATTTATTAATGTCAAAACATTAGAAAGAGTTTATTGAATCCTAAGTGCCACAATGTTTACCTCACTTAGCCTTGAAAGTAAATTAAAAGAGTAGAACATGGTTGGAACATATATCATGTGTTTCTACTGGGACCAGAGATAGAAAACAAAATAATTGTATTAAGTATACGGTAATTATATTTACATATATGATCTCGATAAAAGAAAATATTCTTTCTCTGCCAGGTGTTATCTTGGAAGATATTTGCTCTAAGCTGTTAATTAGGAGATTTGATTCCCCGTATTCATTACAAGAATTGAAGAGTAATCTATGAAAATTTATCTTTTTAATTATGATTACACGAGTGTGGAAGTGTTCGTAATTAATTATATAAAATTAACTCTAATTTAAATTGGTGTTGAGCTCGCCCAATTTTATATTTGACTATTTTTATACTAAAAGTAGATAAGTAATAAATTTAGTATGAATTTTGGGTGAAGTAATAAGAATAATATAAGATTGGTTTAATTTAAAGTGAGATTTATATTTACTTAAAATGACGTTAACAAAATGTTAGATAAATGAACTGGAAACTTGAAATCTAATTGGGCGTAGTACGAGCATTCAAAATTAAAACCTTGGTGAAATTGCTGTTCGATAATGCTGTTTTTGTATTCTAGGGTTATTCAGTTATTTAGTACTCTCTTTTTTTCGAACTGGTACTAATTATAAGAGTATGGTTCAAAATGGATAAATTTTCTTTTATTACTTAAATAGATAAATTATGTTAGCTAAATACAACTTCATTTCAATTAACTAAAGAAAAAATCGTATTCTTGACCTATAATTTTTATGTAAAGTAAAAATTGTATCTTTAACATACGATTTTGTTTAAATTATTAAAGGAGATAGTAACATATTCGATTTCATCTTTTTTATTTTTCTATTCAAAACTTAAAATTATTTTAAAATCAATATTTCGGTTATAAATAAGTATTGAAAGCTTAATTTAAAAAACAATAATGTCTAAATAATTATTTAAAATAATGTTTCGGGTAATACATAAATTACCTAAATTTTTTATAAAAAATTAATTTATGTATTGATCTTTAAACCTTATTTTCAATCATTATTTTTACACGTTACAGTTTTCTTAATTAACTTTTCAATAATTATTTATAATTGAAATATTGATTTTAAAATAATTTTAAATAAAAATAAAAAATAAATCTTATTCATAAATACAATTTTATTTAATAATTTAAATAAAATCGTTTTTTCGATATATGAATCGTAAATCAGAGATACCATTCCTTCTTTTTATTAAATGAAATCTTCACCAGTAAATACGATTTTTATATAATAAAATATTATCTATCTAACACAATTTATGTATTTCGATAATAAAAAAAAGTTTGTGGATTTTGCAGATTAGTGGTGCACTAGTTTTGAAGAAGAAGAAAAAAACTCGTTAGTAAAGGACATAAACGTGTGTTAATTGACCTGCAATTCGCAAAACGCATTATATGTGCTCTACTTAATGGTTCACTGTGGACCATATGATAGGATGGTCCAGCGCAGCGCCTGCACAACACGTCACATAATGAACAGTAACAATTGAAAACCACGTGAAACTTAATCCACTCCGTGGTAGAGGTGGCCATGCCATACCTTGTTCAGCGCATATCTTCTTTGTTTAGTGGATATCATTTCCTACCAAATTAAAAATAATCTATCCCTTCAAAGGTAATGAGATATGAGAACTAAGAAATATTAATTGATTATTGAGTTCGTTTAATAATAAACCAAACGCAAGAATAATAATGAAAGAAAATTCAGATAGTGTAAAATGTAAATAATGTATATATACTTTGTTTTATATATATATATATATATATTTGAAGAACTCAATAATTAAAGAATTAAGTATAGGTTATAATTTTGTTCTCAAGAAATTACTATAGGTCATAAGTATAAATTTTATTTTATAAGTCGAATTTGTAAAATTAAGTTAAATTTAAATTTTATTTTTTTAAGATCATATCAGATTTTATATTAATAAATTTAATAAATGTATCTGATTGTCTACTATTGAATCATCTTTCAATATATAGTTTCATGTACAAATTAGAACATCTCAATATAAAGAGATGTTAAAGATTTTACATCAATTATAAATAAAAAAATTTTAATAATATATGTTCCGATTTGTTGAGATGACATCGTTGGAGTTAAGGTAAAAATGTGTATTTAAATTGATATTGATCTCAACTCTTAAGCGATGTGAGACTATATTGGATGTACTGGAACAAGTTCTCCAAAAGTAAAGAAATGGATCAGTATATAAATAGATGAAAAACTCACTTTACAAACTATTTTATAAGATTAAATTAGCCTTAAATCCTATTTTTTAAAATAATATAACATTTTTTATTTTGACAAAAAAAAGTTCACATATTCCTTAATATAATGCTAAAAGTAGGTAATATTTGTTTATGAATTTCTTTTTAATCTCTATAAAAAAAACGTGAATGTTGTGATAATTTCAAATGCATTAAAATAAATAAATTATTAGGATAAATTATCGTTTTGAATTTTTATGTATTATTTGTAGTTTTATTTTTGAAAATATTTTTGAGAGTTAAAAAAAGAAAATATATATAAATTTATTATTGGTGCTATTATATTTATATATGTTATATGTAATTATCTTTTATTTCATTTTTATCTATCTATTCATTTTGTTTATCATTTTTTTCTCTTTATTTCATATTATCTTTCGTTTGTACGTTCAGATAATAGAAAATAAAGCATAGAATACGTATTTTTCTTCCATTACATTGATCAGCTCTCTCTCACCTTGGGTCACCAACCTGTTTTTTTAGTAGTATTATTTATTATAAGTCATTTTCAAATATATCTTTTTAATTGTTGAGACTGCATCACTAAGTCATTTTTAATTGTTAATATATATAGTCATTTTCAAATAATCTTTAACGCCAACACGAAGATTCTGTAAGCCACACAGCCACTAGAATATAGATAAAACTATGACACCCGTCCTAGGAGTGGCCATACCTTTTTAGTGCACTTCATTTCCTTTAAAAGGAAAAATAGTTGAGTACTTAAAAGTTATTGAAATATAGGATTAAAATATATCAATTAATATATTTTAATAAAAATATTATAAATAACTATAAAATAATATGTATCTACATTAAATATCCATTAATTTTTCTTATAACATATTTCAAGAGTTAAAAAATATATAATATAAAATATATTAAACATTTTAATTTTACTTTTTGCTTATTTTCGGATTAAATCAAATAAATGAGTATGTTATTATTTTTAATTTTTAGATTTCTAATAATTATGAAATTGAATTATGTGAAATGTAAGACCATTTTATAAATTTAATAATAGATTTTAAAAGGGTAGAAAAAGTAAAAGTTTATAAATTAAAATTATACATTTATTTCTTATTTCATTATAAATTCTTTTACTTAAAACTTTTTTTTGCCTTCTTTTTGCAATAAACTAGAATTTTGAAGATAAGATTTTTTTTTTCTTGAGACTGAGGTCCTCAAAAGTTAAAGGAGTATAGATTATTGTAGATGAATTAAAAGTTAGATTTGATAAGTATAATAAATTATGAGTTATTTTTTTTATTCTTTTATAGAGTGAATGGGTTATGAGAAGGTGTTGTTGGTATAAGATTGATTTTATGGAAATTTAATTACTTAAATTGGTTGAGTTGTTGGATTGTTAATAAAGACATACTTTAATCAAATATGGGAAGGTAATTTTATAATTTTACAATGTGATGGTTAGTTTGTATGAAACATATGAAAGTTTAAGATATAAGAATGTTGTGAAGTTTCAAACAGGACTATTAGGTTGTATTGATATTGTAGGCATAAGAATAGTATTGTTGGTGATTTTGTGAGAGGTATAATTCTTGTTGATGTTGAAATTCTTTCAAAAATCTTGATTTTTGGCTATTTGGTGAGTTTTCAAGTTGTATATGATTCAAGTCACATCTCATCTTTGAGACAAAGATCAAGTAGTATCACATTTACTAGTCATCCTCAAGCAACAATGTAGGATCTTCAAATGGTTTTGTGACTCAAATATTAGTTTGAATTGTCTTGAACATGTGGCAATATATAATGAAAATCTTGGATGCTAAAGCGAAGGTTGGACGTTCAAGCATTATAAGCTAGTATAGATGACTTTGGAATTTATTGAAGTATGTCTAGCAAGTGGTTGTCGATCAAGCGTTTATGAGAACGTTCAAGTGAGATGAACACTCAAGTAACAAGGTGATCATTAGAGCATGGAGAACCTAGAGGTGTTATTGCTCTCAAGTTTCACTTAAGCGACAATACTACTCAACCAAGATGGATGATCTCTTGCTTATGGTAGAGAGGTAGCTTAAGTGAAAGTAGTTCTATCAATATAAAGTGATGTGATGATGTTATGATATATTTAATTCTGGAAAATTTCTCAAACTGGTGTAATTTTTATTTAAAATTCTCAAAATGGTGTATTTTTTATTTATTTACCAATATGGATAAATCTGCATATCATCATATCATCGTGAAGAAATTGTGATCCTACTCCACCATTTAATTTAAGATTAAATGAAATCCTGAAAACACAACACCATTTTAGTTTACTAGATGAAATCATGTAGCCATTCAATTAATGAGTTTATTAATATGGTGAGAATACTGAAGGATCTTAAGGTGGTTAATATTCTTCACCCATTCCTATTCTATTTTGCTTTGCAGGTGTGATGTATTGCTAATATGCAACTAAAATAGATGCACAGTTACAAAACTGGTTTTATTTATTGATAAAAATGGTTAAAATTAAATTGAAACAAGTGTGAAGTTAATTTGAAATTAAACAATAATGATTGAGGGGATTATTGTTTAAATTAAAATAAAAAATGACATTAGTATGATATTTATATATTGAACTAAATTAAAAGTAAGTTTGATTTTGAAAAGAAAAATTAAATTAAACTAAAATTTAGTAATAAAAAATATTTAGCAAAATTAAGTTTAAGTTTAATATTTGAATTTAGTTACTAATATAAAAATAATTTAAACTAAAACTAATATTTAGCAATAAATTTAGAATAAAAATTTTAAAATATTATATAATTGTTTAAATAAATTTATTGTTAGTTTTTAAATTATATCTATTACTAACTAAATATTTCTATATTAAGAACTATAAATTCATAACATGTAACTTTTCTTCTCAGTAACCACTATTCTATTCAAATTAGATTTGCATTTATTTTAGTTGCACATTAGCAATAAATGGTGCCAAACAAAACAAAAACAAAAGAGGAATGGGTAGAGAATATTAACTCTACTAAAATGGTACAGTATTCTCACTATATTAATTAACTCATTAATTAAAATATTAGCTGTACAATTTTATCTAATAAATTAATATGGTGTGTTCTTTTCACAATTTCATTTAATCTTATATTAAATGGTAGAATAGGGTCACGATTTCTTCATAATGATATCATGTATTTTATACACAATTTACCCATATCCCCAAATAAATAAAAAAATGTACAATTTCAGGAATTTTTTTAAAAAAATTACACCAATTTAAAAAATTTGTCTTTAATTCTTTTATACATCTATTGGATGTTATTTTGGTGTTATGATGTATAAAAAGTGTTGTAAAGCTATCCATTAACGATGAGATTCATGACATGAAATGTGTATGTACTTTTTTTAGTGGTAGTGAACAGTGAATTCTAGTTGGATTGGCTTAAATTATATATGTTGGTATATATACATGTAAGGTTTGATCTTGGTTAGATAGTTTGAGTAATATGCATTATCTTTGATGGATGTTTTAAGAATATCCACTAATAACAAAGTTTTGTTGCATGTGAAAGGAACCTTTGACCCCAAATATATTTTTCATATATATAAATTAATATATAAAGAAAAATAATTCATTTTAATTTTAGTATATATACGTTTGGCATCTCCAAAATTTTTGTATATCTATTTGACATCTCAAAATATTTTCTAATTTTGTAAATTTCAATTATTTTTTAATTGTTTGAATATATAATATACTGCATCATGAAGTAGAATTTAGTGGATTTTTTTTCATCTTATTTTGTGAACTCGTCATAAATAAGTAAGCTATATTGTAAATGGTAAGTATTTTATCACATTCGAGACTCTTCATTCTGATGTTGGAAAAATGGTAAAGACTATAAATAACGGAATGGACTAGTTTAGATGTGTGTGTAACAAAAATAAATGTTATTCTGCGTCTTTCTTTACACTTCCCCAAAATTTCCTTACATAACAACATAATGAATTATGTTTCATAAATGATAGTCAATTTTTAACTGTTTTTTATACATATCAGTGTGTTTTCTTTTATATTTTTTACTTTTTTCATTATAATAATAAATAATTAAAAAATAGTATTAAAAATAATAATCAATAATAAAAATCTTATAAAATCAATAACATCAATTTTCCCTTATTTCTTTTTAACTGGGTCATTTCATTTTTTGTATTCATTCACTTGCTTTATCTTTTTATTTCTTTACTCACTACCACACAAATCATAGAAAAAGACATTGCCATCTTGGAAAATTAAAAAAATAACTATTTAACAACTCGTTATATTAATATTTTTCTAATATATTCTTTATTTTTTTATTAAAATATTAAAATGTTATTGCATTATTAAAATGAAGTTGTCAAGTGTTTATTTAACAGAGAACATCAAAGAATAATTTTCCTAAAAATCATTTGATTTTGGGCACAAGCATTCCAAGCATAAAATCACATCCATCCACATGAGATTATTTGAAAAAGATCAAATAGATAGAGATCCATACAGTAAATATTGTCAGAGTTGAAATAAAAGAGAAAGGAAATTTAGGTGGAATGGTGGTTGTTGGTGGTTTTATTTTATTTTTTTCATGTCAATTATTCCATAAATATTTTAATTGAAGGAGTTGGTACAAGAGTGTGAAGGTTTGGATTCTAGCAATAATGACAACTTATTGTTACATTTAAGAAAGGGTGTAATAGAAATTGTTGACTTTTATTCTTGTTACTACTTGTTTATGACTACAAGTTTTGAATTATTGTTATAATTGTTAGTATGTTTTTTGTTTAGTATTGTTTGAAATATAGTGTTAAGAGACTGAAATAAAAAACTGATTTCTCTTTTTTTATGATTGTAATAGAATTGGATCACTCCTTAAGTGTTTTCATTAGTTTTATTTTTCATTGTTAGAAAAAATATAAAAATTAGATTAGATAATGATATATGTTTCCCCTGATATACAGAAAATCACGACAAAAACAAATGAAATAGCAATAAAACGGATAGAAACAAACTTATTTGTTGGATAAGGCGGATAGCAACCACAGACAAACTTATTTGTTTGGATCAAGGTTGTTTGTTTGTTTGGATTAGAGTGGAAAGAAAAAAAAGATAAATAATGTCGAAAATTAGATTGTTTAATTGTTAGAAAAGTGAATATATTTTGAACGAAAAAATTGTAATAAATATAATTGATGTGATTGAACAAAACTGTTTTTTATTTTTTAAATTATATTATATTTATTATTTATTTTATTATAATAAATGAAAATATAAAAGTGAAAATAAAATAAAGATATAATTAATCATACACGTCGCCGATATGTATTCATAATTAGTGGAAACAGTAGTGTTAATATAAGGTTTTCCTTTTCTTTCACTTTCAGCGTATCTTTACCATGTTTCTTTCCTCTCTAAAGATCCAAAACACGACGTTAGGTTACTGGGTCAGGAGTGGTGTTTGATTGCAGGAGCAGATGACAGAAATGATGTTTTCTAACTTCTATCTATCTCTTCTCTTCTTCATCAGCGTCCTCTGTATGTTGAAGCTAGCAAGAAAAACCAAACCCAGAAGCAAAGTGAATTTACCTCCATCACCACCAAAGCTACCATTCATAGGAAATCTTCATCAGTTTGGCACACTGCCACCCCGCTCTCTTCGAGACCTCTCTATCAAATATGGTGACGTCATGTTACTGCAGTTGGGGCAGATGCAAAATCCAACTCTGGTGGTTTCATCCGCAGAGGTGGTCACGGAAATCATGAAAACCCATGACTTGGCCTTTTCCGACCGACTCCAAAACACTGCTGCAAAAATCTTACTCTATGGATGTACCAACATTGCCTTTTCTCTCTATGGGGAAAGCTGGAGAAACAAGAGAAAAATATGTGTCCTTGAACTTCTCAGCATGAAAAGGGTTCAATCCCTTCATCATATCAGAGAAGAAGAAGTTGCCGACTTGGTGAATAAGCTACGTGATGTGAGTTCCAGTGAGAAGTGCTACGTAAATCTAACCGAAATGCTTATGTCAACATCCAGCGACTTCGTTTGTAAATGTGCTCTCGGACGGAAGTACACCGGGGATGGTTACGGCAGAGTGAAAGAGTTAGCAAGGGAAGTTATGCTTCAGCTTACAGCTTTCACTGTGGGAGATTACTTTCCTTTGCTGGGTTGGGTTGATTTTCTCACTGGAAAAATTCAGGAATATAAAGCCACTTTTCATGCATTGGATGCTTTGTTTGACCAAGCAATTGCGGAGAATTTGACAGAGAAGATGGAAGGTGACCACTCCAAAAACAGAAACTTTTTGAATGCCCTCCTCCAACTTCAACAGAGTAACAACTTTGACCTCACCAAAAATGACCTCAAAACACTTCTCCTGGTATCTTTTTCTATTCTCTTTTCTCTATTTTTTAGTGCCTCATAAACACTTTCATTCCATCACTCATAATAGGGGAGTATATTAAAGAGTCAATGATTTTCTGTGTCGTGGAACCTGACCGCACTGATTTGGAGAGTTTCTTTACCATAAATTTTGTTCAGATCCTAATAATCCAAGTGTTGAGTTGAAATTGTCATATTAACTGAAAATGATGGAAGTAAATAATATATAAGACAAAATACACACACAAATTTTGAGTTGGACATAACGTGTCTTGTTGGTTGACTTATTACACATCACATTCAAATCTGATATGAACTTAAAACGGAAAATAACTTTCTGAGATATCTTGCTCTGCCTATTGGATGTTTACGGCCTCATCAACAGTGTTCATGGTTTTTCTTTTCTGAAATATCAGTCCAATAAATTTTCAATAAGAAAGGAGTATTGTTACTAAACCAAGGAGCATTATTGTGCTTGGGAAGTTTAAGCTTAAGTTGGCTAATTAAAATTTTTACTTTCTCTTAGGCTATCAATTTTACATTAATATTTAACCACTGTGTCAATGATTAACAAATTTCATAAAACATTTTCTTATACAATTTAGGATATGTTCGTTGGAGCAACTGACACAAGTGCAGTAACAGCAGACTGGGTTATTTCAGAACTTTTGAGAAACCCAGCCACAATGAAGAAAGTACAGGAAGAAGTGAGAAAAATCGTGGGACATAAATCGAATATAGAAGAGAGTGAGATGAGTCAAATGCATTACCTGAAATGCGTGATCAAAGAAACTCTTAAGGTTGCATCCACCTGCTACACTTTTGGCTCCAAGGGCAACAATATCAAGTGTTAAATTGAAAGGATACGACATTCCAGCAAAAACCTCGGTATATGTTAATGCATGGGCAATTCAAAGGGATCCTAAATTTTGGGAAAGTCCCGAAGAATTCAATCCAGAGAGATTTGAAAACAGCGAAATTGATTATAATAGTCAGCATTATCAGTATATTCCATTTGGTTTTGGGAGAAGAGGATGCCCTGGAAACTATTTTGGACTTGCTTTTGTTGAGTATGTTGTTGCCAACCTTCTTTATTGGTTCGATTGGAAGTTACCTCAGTCTCATAAACATGAAGAGGATATAGATATGAGCGAGACGTTCGGACTTGTTGTTTCAAGGAAAACACCACTTTATGTTAAACCAGTAACTTCTCCATCTATCTGAGTTCTAAAATTGTTGTGAATTGTCATCAGCACAATTTATCTATTTTATTGTTTAATCTATATTTTCAATAGCGCCACTTGATTAGAAGCCTAAGGTTTTGAATTTGTACTACCATTTTGTTGCAATCTTCGTTCTGTATGTTTTCCTGATTTAGTCAGCAGACTTATTTCAGTTGTGTATTTCCAAGGTACTAGCAATCCTGAATAAAGTATGAAAAAAATATTCTGCCATTCCTCTCTCATCTTTGTGCGTAATTTGTTCTGATAAATATCAAGAGTTGTGAGACTAATAAAAAACCAGAATTTACGTTCAAAATTTGGAGAATCTGTTGTAAAATTTCCACAGGTACGTTTGGTGATATTCTGTTGATGCAATATTTTAGAGTACAAAAATTAGAAAGAAGATAATTTGAAGATTGAATTAATCTCTTTTTCTATTAATTTCTTTCTTGTTTGTGTTTGGCTTAATTTTCACTCAAAGGTGATTTCTAAGTTGTTGTGTCATGGTAAAATCGTTTAGAGTAGGCATGATTTTAGTGGTTTCATATTTTCGCTCCTTTGGTGACGTTTTCGTTGAAAATTAATACAAAAGTTGGAAACCGTCTTTGTTGATGAATGAATGTAAGTTTCGCATAATGAATTATAATTAAACTAAGTGTAACTTTGATGCTGAAAAGAAAAATAAATTAAAAAATATATAAATTGGATTTTTGAATTTTGCTAGTAATATGGACATGATTTAAAATAAAATTAAAATTTAAGTAGTAATTTAAAAGGAAAAAGTTTAATTTTACATTGAAATGAAAATCATAAGTTACATTCAAAAGTTACTCTAGGGATAACTTTATATTGATGTATTTGTGGTTATTGGTTGTTTTAAAAAACGCCTCAAATTTTAATAGAGTTCAATTGTATTGGAATGTTTGTACTATGCTTTAGACGAATGGATATGTTTTCACTTTAATCTTGGGCTTACTTTAATTTTGAACAATTTTTCCTGCCTAATAAAATTATGTTTTCCTTTTTAAAGGTGGTCATGTGCAGCATTGCACAGACAATACCTATCTAGTAGTGCAATGACTTTAATCAGGCTAACCCTCCACAACATACAATCAAAAGAGGTTATTTTTTTACATACAATTTTTATATTTAATAGTATCTAAAATTCTTCACTAGTTAACTATATATTTCTTTTATAGTTCTTTTGGACTCCATACAATAAGGTCAATGTCCCTCTCCTGATTATTGGCAAGGTGTCTCTTGTTAGTCGTGTGGTAGTGTCCCTTATATGTTTCGCTATTGTTGAATTTCAACAGGCTGATCAGATCATACGACAATTTGGGTTTCACCAACACATTAAATCTAGATCAGCTTCACAAACAAGATATGAGAGGGAGCACAGATAGGTATTGGCCGCAATACCTTCAAAACTAGATAGTAATGTGGAATGATCCCAAACAAATATGTTAATGTCATAATAGAGCAAATTGTCCTTGTAGAAAGTAATTTTTGAATGTAACCCATGATTTTCATTTCAATGTAAAAGCATACCTTTTTTTATAGCATGGAGAATCTAGATGAGTTGTTGCTCTCGAGTTGCATTTCACTTAAGCAACGAGAGTACTGCTCAACCAAGATGGATGATCTCTTGCTTATGGTAAAGAGATCGCTCAAGAGAAAGTAATTCAATCAATCTAATGTGATGTGATGATGTTATGATATATTTAATGTTTTTATATATCTATTGGATGTTATTTTGGTGTTATGGTAGATAAAAAGTATGATTATTTATACCTACTATAAAGGTATTTGATTAATGATGAGATGTATGACATGAAATATGCATAGTATATATATATATATATATATATATATATATATATATATATTTTT
>Ga0209700_108646_pt1 | contig 12810 bp, 7 predicted proteins | sample SiratroredBW_FD_187528 | JGI IMG/M metagenome (GOLD analysis project Ga0209700, IMG submission 187528) | Root nodule microbial communities of legume samples collected from California, USA - Siratro red BW (SPAdes) (version 2) | ecosystem: Host-associated > Plants > Roots > Nodule | place: USA... | reverse complement strand
AAAATTTCTTTTGCAGATTTGCAATCTACTCTTAAAACAAAAGTTTTATTTATCAAGTCATTTTGAAATTTTGAAATACATAAAACAATGGATAGTATTTCCTTTTTTGAATTTTATATATATATATATATATATATATATATATATATATATATATATATATATATATATATATATATATGTATTAATTATAAAATTACTTATCCAAACAAAGATTATGATATTTTTTTAGCATACTTTGTTTTATTAAATATGTTGCTATATTTTCTAATTTTGGAGTTATTCTTGACATATTAATAGTATTTATTTGATTTTTAAATATATTATTTATATTTACCCAACTAACAACATTCAAATCAATCAATCTTTAAATGACTCCCCAAATTAGTCTAAAAGATAGAGTTTGAAACATAAATTATATGTTTAATATCTGGCCGTATATTTTATCTTTTTTTTTATTCGTTCTCCTAAGTTTACGTAAAAAATAAATACTATGTACACAATCCGTTATTATTTTGGAAAAGCAAAAGGTAATGAATTTCTCTTTTTTTCATTTCTTTTGAGTAGTGGAAATAATATATTTATTTTACAGATTGAAATAATGATTAAAAAAAATTCAACTTAACTAGTGATTTTCTTCTTCTTTTTTGTATACATTGTTCAACGTTAATATGATATTTTTTTTAATATATATATTTATTTCATTTTTATCAATTATCCAAGAATTTAACAAATATGCAATAAGAGTATAAAAAGTAATTAGTTTGTATTTTATTTATAAAAATGGAACTCAGTGGTCTTTCGTTTGTGCTTTGCAAATGAAAGGTTGAAATTCAAACTTCGAAGGTCCCCTCCAAAAATTATTCCCTTACACAAATTTTATGTTAATATTTCTGACCGTTCATTTTGGAGAAAATAAAATTCATGTTTATATGTTATTATTGTCAGAGCAACAACGAGTAGTAGAAGAAGTAAGTGAAATTTCAGCTTTGAAAAAAATCAAATATAAATATCTGGTTTTAGAATGGATAGTTTTCTTTGAATATTTGAACTTGACTAACAGGTGTCCTGTGAAAAATGGAAAATATAATGATGTATTTGTTTGACTTATATGGAAAATGGTAATATTTAATTATTTGAATCAATATTTTTGGATTTCTTTATTTTAAGTGTTATATTGTTAGAATTTGTGTGATATATTGTATTGAATATTTCTGGATTTTTTTTTTATTTTAAGTGTTATATTGTTAGAATTTGTGTAATATATTGTATTGAATATATCACCCCTGATGTCAATTGATTATGTTTTAGGTTGATTTTAAAGTGTATATTTACAATTGAATGATGCTATTGGTTTAATATAGTGAAATATTAAATATATATTAAAAGTTGCATACTAACAAATTATAAAAGATTAAATCTTCCTAGAAGGGAAAAGATTACACTTTTAAGAAAATTAATAAAGTTGTGGTTATGTGAATTGTTTGAATTAAAGACTATTAGAAGTTATACATACTACTCAATAGGTTATATATGGATCTAGTATTAGTATTATGAACTTCAAAACATTATAAGTATAATCTAAATTAAATTTTTAACATGTAACTTGGAAGATTGTTTTAAGTATATTGTAAAGTTAGACAAAGAAGTTTCTATCAAAACACATTAATAATTTTTAATTGTTTAGTAATAATTAATTTAAATATGTGTGTCTCACCTAAACTCTTGCTTGCTTTGTTTCTATTATAGTATAACAGAGATCTTCTTCTTATTTTCTATTAATTCCTACTTTATTTCTATAACAAAATTAGTCAAACCACTAAGGTGTATTTTTTCCTAATTTCATCTTATTACGATCCTTAAAATTATTATCTTTCATCCTATCCCGTATAAGATCTTTATTTTGACAATACTAATTTAAACAATTTCAAAGTATAATAATTGAGCCAGTAGATTTCAAAGTATAATAATTTAAATAGTTTTACAAATTAGTTATTTGTAATTCTTAACTAATCATGCGGCTACTGAAATAATGATTTTACGTAAAGAATAATTCATATTATTATAAGAACATTACAATGTGAATAACTTTTAATACTAACTTTTACCTTGATGGTCCATACTGAACACTTAATTTATTATAGTGAGTGGTACATGAGTTTCATAAATATTTTTAATTTTCTATTTTGCAGTATTCATCTTATTTCATCTCTCTTTCTTTTATTGTTGTCATTAATACTGTAATAATTAATAATTGAACACCTAAACCTGGGGTTAATAATTAATTAAGCATACTTTATGTAACCAAAGTGTTATTTGGTATGTCTGCGGAAGACCAAGATGTCTGGTCAATCAGTATTCTAGTCAAATGTTTTCCACAGTAAAACAAATTTCAGAGCATAAAACAAATCCCCAAAGATGTATCGAAACGAGGTGTTGGTATTTGATAGAAATTATTGTGGTCCACATTTTAGACCAATTCCAACATTAGCAACTTCAGTGTAGGTTTGGTGAAGGTTAATGGGGGGAAAACCTTAAAAAGTTATTAACTATGATACATTTTTTTCAAATATACTAAACTAAGAACTGTTTATGGCCGAACTGGTAGGACTTTGGGCAAAGCCTCTAAAGCAGATACCGAGAGAGTCTGAAGCTTGCAATCAGAGGAAACGAAGGGAGAATTTTGGTCCATTGATATTCTGTTGATCAATTGCAGCAAAACTTGTTCAAGTTCTTCTCCATCACTCCACCCATGAATCTCAGCCTTAAGAAGTGAAGAGTCTTTGCATATCAAGTCCCACACCGGAAAGTTCTTCCTTGGCATCATAAAGTCCTTCTCTTTCAGCCTCAAACTTGGGCAATAGTCTCCACTCCCATCTCCAAGATAAATGATCCTCTTGTCCTCTTCTGATATTGAATCTTGGATTCTCTCTATCACTATACTCTGCAATCATTCAAATAAAATAGCATTTTACAACCATATCATAATTGGGGATAATTTTAAATTACAAGAACCTTCTCAATTGCTATAAGAAGCTTCAACCCTACATTCCATAATTTTTCATTTATTATGAACCATTGGTGGGGCCTAGGTCAAAATTATTCTTTATTTTGTATTTCAATCAAATCCAGTAGGCTCATATCAGAGAGAAAATCATGGTTGCTTCGTTAAGAAAATTTTTAGTATTTTTTAAGGCCAAGAATTCCCATTCTTATAGGATCAATTCATGACTGATGAACAAATGAGTCACGTTAGCAGCCATCTTTATGATTAAAAATAGAAATAATACTGTTCCATAAGCTAAGCCAGTTAAGATCAACTTGAAAACAATATCTAGAAACGTGTATTGTTGCCAACTGTTATATACATTTAAGTAAATTTTTGATCATGATTTTGACAAATCAAAATTGTTTAAGAAAAGCAAATCTTTTATTATAGAAAAACAAATTCTGTATTTACCTTGCACATGTTTGGAGGGCACAAACCGCAGCCATGGGAAGCTTTGTTGAAGTCATGGTAAGGTTGAATCCTTAACCTTCCTTCTTCATTCACATAACCGGGGTTGGTATTGATCTCTGAGAAATATTCCCTTATTCCTAAGTGCTTCAAAATTGACTCAATGAAAAACAAGTTTGCGTCACTCACAATCCTCAAATCACACCTGCAAAAACAGATACCACCATAAATCTAATCCACAAAAATCACATTAAAGAAACAGTAACAGAATTTGGTCTTAGAAAAATGCATGCACAGTTACTTACCCTGAAGCATGAGCTGCTTGAATGGCAGGTATTACTCTGGGGTGCAAGGGAATCTTATGCAGAACCTCTTCAATGTCCTTAATGGTTTTCCCATGTGAATGAAGCTCCATCATCATTGTGTCCTTTAAAAACAGAAAAAACTTAATTTTTCAGAATGAAAGTATAATTGTAATAGAAAAATAAAAAATACATGGTAAATTGCATTTAAAACATGTGAGAACAAAAATGATTACCATGAGAGTGTTCCAAGGCATGGTGGGAAGAAGCTGGTTGAACAAATCGGTGAAACCCAATTCGTCGAGGACCCAGTTGTCGCTGTCCACATCGACAATGGTCTTGTCGAAGTCGAAAACAACCACGATTCCAGACATGTCTGTTTTCGGAGTGGAGAAAGGAAAAAAACTTCTTGTGAAGAATAAGGCTCTGTTTGGGTGTGTCTAAAGTGCTCTCAATATTGGTGGTTCTTGGCTTGGTTCTGCAATCCAAAGAAAGAATGGTATTTATAGTGAAGATGAGTGAATAAAGAAAAAAAGAATATTTGATTCCCAAGGAATATTACACGGATAGTTCGTGGTAGCAAAGGTGGACGCTCAAAATAAAAACTGAATGTGAAAACCTTTTGGTGCGTTATATTTAAATTCAATCTGGAGCGTTGGATGAAATGAAAAAGGTTGGTGATTGGATCGGAGGGCGTAAGTGGATTGGGCCTAAGAGTAGAACGCGGGAATAAAGGGAATATTCGAGAGGGGATTGGATGCCCTTTAGGGCCTAGGAGTACAGACTCTAACTAACTATATTCCAAAGAATTTTAAATTTGTTATAATAACTTAGATAAAAAAAAATTAAAAATATAGTTTATTTTTATAAATAATTTAAAATGTGTTATAATATATATGTTGTTTGAATAAAAAAATAATTTTAAATTTTTTTTGTAATCTTAAAATTCAGAATTCTTTATATTATTAAATTAGTTTTTTTATTTTATCTTTTCATCAGATTAATTTTGGTTGCGATTTCTCATTTTGATTAACATCGAAACATTATTAAGATATTATTAGAATGATTATTTTTTAATATTCATTTTTTTATTTATATATATTGTTATTTATATTGTTAAGATTATTAACTTTTGATAGTAAACTATTCATATTTATCACTCCCATATTATATTAATTAGACTTATAGCAACCAAGATTGAGAGGTATTTCTTTTTGTGTGAACACAGTTTTTTAATTAATATTTATTACATTTTTTTTTATTTTTATAATGATTATTTTTTATCATTTAATACTAATTTATTTTTTGTTAATAATTTGTTAGATTTTTTGTTTTAATGTTGAATAACAAGCTTTCTATTAACATGAACTTCTTTATCAATATTTATTGAGAGAAATTTTTAGTTGATATTAACTGAGTAGTTATTAAAAATTTATAATTTTAATGTTAACCTAAATCATTATAGTTGATGTTAATTGAAAACAAACTTGAAAAAACTTTGTTAATATTACTAGAAAAAAATTTGACGGCAAAATCAATACTAATCAAGATTAATTAAAACGTTATCAATATTTTTTAAATTATTAATAACTGTTTAATATTTAAATAATTTTTATTAATAATAATTTAAATACTTTGTGAAAATTTTAATAAATTTAAATTATCTTATTCAGAGAAACGTTTAAAAAATGAAATACATTTAAATTATATATATATATATATATATATATATATATATATATATATATATATATATATTTTATTATAAAATTACTTATCCAGACAAAGATTGTGATATTTTTTAGCATACTTTGTTTTATTAAATATGTTGCTATATTTCTACTTTTGGAGTTATTCTTAACATATTAGTAGTATTTATTTGATTTTTAATATATTAGTTATATTTACCCGACTAACAACGTTCAAATCAAACAATCTTCAAATGACTCCCCAAATTAGTCTAAAAGATAGAGTTTGAAACATAGATTATAAGTTTAATATCTGGCCATATATTTTATCTTTTTTTTATTTGTTCTCCTAAGTTTAGGAAAAAAGATAAAGACTGTGTACACAATCCGTTATTATTTTGGGAAAGCAAAAAGTAATGAATTTCTTTTTTTTTTTCATTTCTTTTGAGTAGTGGAAATAATATATTTATTTTACAGATTGAAATAATCATTAAAGAAAAATTCAACTTAACTAGTGATTTTCTTCTTATTTTTATATATGTATTTCAACGTTTTTCTCACATGTTAAATGAACCAATATGATAAGTTTTTTTTTATTATATATATTTACTTGGTTTTATCAATCCATGAATTTAATAAATATGCAAATAAGAGTATAAAAAGTAATTAGTGAGTATTTTATTTATACAAATGGAACTCAATGATCTTTCCTTTGTGCTTTGCAAATGAGAGGTCAAAATTCAAACTTGGATGGTCCCTTCCAAAAAATATTCACTTACACAAGTTTTATTTTAATATTTGTGACCATTCATTATTCCGAGAAAATAAAATTCATGTTTATATGTTATTATTGTCAGAGCAACAACTACTAGTAGAAGTAAATGAAATTTCAACTTTAAAAAAATTTAAATAAAATTTTGAAAACAGTATCTGGTTTTAGAATGGATAGTTTTCTTTGAATATTTGCACTTGACTAACACTGTGTCCTGTGATAATTGGAAAATATAATTTCCAATTTTAATTTCCTTCATACTTACTGGTTAATTTTAGGTTACATTAAACAACTAACTAGTCAATACACTTTTTTTATAAGTAAAATGTTTGAATAAGTTTTCAAAATTAAATATTTTATAACATTAGCCTGTTATTATTGTTTTAGATATACTCTGTTAAACTTATATAAAGTATTAAAACAGCTTTCTTTCATGAAATGTAGCTTTTATTTTAATATTTAATTTTAAAGCTAAGATTGAAAAATCTTACTTACAATTTTAAAGCTTTTGGATTATGTCATTCCTTTCGTATTATGAATATATTATAAAAAATATATAAGTAATTATATTTTGAATAAAATAAAATAATCTTCTTTATCAATTAAAATTAATTTATATATTTTAACACTCCAATTTAACACTATACTATTATGATAAGGGATTAAACACACATACATTTGTATATTTATATATTTATATATATATATATATATATATATATATATATATATATATATATATATATATATATATATATATATATATATATATATTACAAGTTGTCTCAATTAAAACTTACATTATAAACAAAAACATTTATTTTTATAAAAAAAATAAAACAAAATATATTCACATATAAACAAAAATAAGGAGTTTCTCAAAATATAAAATTAGCTACAAACTCAATCAAAAACATCATTAACTAGTTTATTTACAACATTACTTGTTCATGTATATAACATTATCATTACAGATAAAAAATAAACACACCAACACAAATATCAAATGGTAAGCTAATATTTAAAAGATTTCTCATATAATCCTCTTGAGATCTGATCAGCTATATTTCAAGTTACAATCACTTAGTTTAGACTTCTTTCGACTCTCACCACCTAGTAATTTTCAGCTATTTGATCCCTATTACTAGTAGAGTCAGGATATCAATCATTATTCAACGAATTCTTAGACAATACACATCCTAATTGACCTAGATATAAGTATTTTCTTTTTTGAAAATATCATGCCTTGATGCTAACCAACTCAGCAATACTTTAATAATATTATTTCATTCACCTTTCAATCTCAATCTCAAATATCTCAAGAATTATGTAGTCATCAATATATTATCATCAATACTATTCAATCTCAATCATAAATCAATCATTATCTAAACTAAAAATACATAAATCATTCAAACAATTTCACTCTTTTAATAGAATCAATCTCATTTTACTAACTTATTATCAATAATGAATTAACATACTATAACATATCTAAATACAAGATACCAAAAATTCATCCACACTTACAATATCATCACAAGTTATATTTAATATTACCTTTACCAAAATTAATCTATAAATTTTACACTACTACATTAAAACATTATTCCACTATAAATCCAGTATTATAAACTCTAAAATATTCTAAGTGTAATACAAATTAAATATTCAATATGTAACTCGGATGGTTCTTTTAAATACATTGTAAAGTTAGACAATAAAGTTTCCATCAAGCACAATCTTTGATTCCTTAAAAAATATTAAGAAAAATATTTGTATACAAATTATACAAGTTTCACACTTTTTTAATCGTATCAAAATTTGTTAATACTAAAATAAGAAATTGGTATACTAATAAAAATTTCACGGAATTTTTTAAAGTTAATAAGACAACGGTATATCATACCCTACAAGTGTGAAGTATAAGAAAAATCTAAATAAAAAATTCACCAAATTGCTAAAGTTAACAAGACAGCAATAATATCTTGTATCCTATAAGTATGAAGTAAAAGAAAATTTCATAAAAAAAATGTTACATATTCTTTATCGTATTATTTCATACAAAATATATCATGTCTAACTATCATGTAGAATAAATTTATAATGAATTTAAGTATAAATAAACACTAGATATATAAGTATACTGTTTTTTTTTTTCTCCGACTTTTATCTCCTTAACTTTTTGAAGAAGAATAGTAAAATAAGAAAAGAAGACTCAAGTGAAAATTCAAAGAATTACAGAAAGGAAAATGGTGGTACGATATTAATCAATAACCGAAGTTGAAGAAAAACATTAATTGTAAATTAAAAGGGAAAATCTTTCTCTCCCTATATATATATATAATTTATTTTGTATTGTATTTGAATTATAAATAAGGTTCAACAAACAAGAAAAACTAAAATAAATTACGTACAAATTTAAAAAAAAAGTTTAAAAAATTAGTTATTTGTAATTCTTAAGTAATCATGCGGCTACTGAAATAATGATTTTACTTAAAAAAATAATTCATATTATTATAAGAAAATTACAATGTGGATAACTTTTAATAGTAACTTTTAACTTGATGGTTGACTCTAAACACTTAAGTTATTATAGTGAGTAGTACATGAGTTTCATAAATATTTTTAATTTTCTATTTTTCATCTTATTTCATATATCTTTCTTTTATTTTTGTCATTAATACTGTAAATTAATAATTGAACACCTAAAACTGAGTTTAATAATTAGTTAAGCATCCTTGATGTAACCGAAGTGTTCTTTGGTATGTCTGCCGAAGACCAATATGTCTGGTCAATCAAGATTCTAGTCAAATGTTTTCCACAGTTAAACAATGTTCAAAGCATCAAAAAAATCCCCACAGATGTATAGAAAAGAGGTAATGGTATTTGATAGAAATTATAGTGGTCCGCATTTTAGACCAATTCCAACATTAGTGTTGGTTTGGTGAAGGTTAATGGGGGGAAAAACAAGTTATTAATTATGATACATTTTTTTCTAATATACTAAACTAAGAACTGTTTATGGCCGAACTGGTAGGACTTTGGGCAAAGCTTCCAAAGCAGAGACTGAGAGAGTCTGAAGCTTGCAATCAGAGGAAACGAAGGGAGAATTTTGGTCCATTGATATTCTGTTGATCAATTGCAGCAAAACTTGTTCAAGTTCTTCTCCATCGCTCCACCCATGAATCTCAGCCTTAAGAAGTGAAGGGTCTTTGCATATCAAGTCCCACACCGGAAAGTTCTTCCTTGGCATCATAAAGTCCTTCTCTTTCAGCCTCAAACTTGGGCAATAGTCTCCACTCCCATCTCCAAGATAGATCATCCTCTTATCCTCTTCTGAAATTGACTCTTGGATTCTCTCTATCACTAAACCCTGCAATCATTCAAATAAAATAACATTTTACAATCATATCATAATTGGGGATAATTTTCAATTACAGGAACCTTCTCAATTGCTATAAGAAGCTTCAACCCAACATTCCATAATTTTTCATTTATTATGAACTATTGGTGGGGCCTAGGTAAAAATTATTTTTTGTTTTGTATTTCAATCAAATCCAGTAGGCTCATATCAGAGAGAAAACCATGGTTGCTTGGTTAAGAAAATTTTTGGTATTTTTTAAGGCCAAGAATTCAGAGACACGTTCCATTGTTATAGGATCAATTCATGACTCATGATGAACAAATGAGTCACGTTAGCAACCATCTTTATGATTAAAAATAGAAATAATATTTTTCCATAGGCTAAGCCAGTTAAGATCAACTTGAAAACAATATCTAGAAACCTGTATTGTTGCCAACTGTTATATACATTTAAGTAAATTTTTCATCATGTTTTTGACAAATCAAAGTTGTTCAAGAAAAGCAAATCTTTTATCATAGAAAAACAACTTGTGTATTTACCTTGCACATGTTTGGAGGACACAAACTGCAGCCATGGGAAGCTTTTTTGAAGTCATGGTAAGGTTGAATCCTTAACCTTCCTTCTTCATTCACATAACCGGGGTTAGTATTGATCTCTGAGAAATATTCCCTGATTCCCAAATGCTTCAAAATAGTCTCAATGAAAAACGTGTTTGCATCACTCAGAATCCTCAAATCACACCTGAAAAAAACAATGCCACTGTGAATTCAATCCACAGATCATATTTACCAAAAAAATAAATAAAAGAACATTATCATAATTCTGTATGAGAGATGCACAGTTATAAGTACCCTAAAGCATGAGCTGCTTTAATGGCAGGTATTACTCTGGGGTGCAAGGGAATCTTTTGCAGAACCTCTTCAATGTCCTTAATGGTTTGACCATGTGAATGAAGCTCCATCATCATTGTATCCTTTAAAAACCAAAAAATGTAATTTTTCAGAACAAATTATAATTCTAATAGAAGAATAAAAAACACATGGTAAATTGCATTTAAAACATGTGAGAACAAAAAGACTTACCATAAGAGTGTTCCAAGGCATGGTGGGAAGAAGCTGGTTGAACAAATCGGTGAAACCCAGTTCGTCGACGACCCAGTTGTCGCTGTCGACATCGACAATGGTTTTGTCGAAGTCGAAAACAACCACGATTCTAGACATATCTGTTTTGGGAATGGAGAAAAGAAGAAAAACTTGTTCTGAAGAATAAGGCTCTGTTTGGGTGTGTCTAGAGTGCTCTGAATATTGGTGGTTCTTGGCTTGGTTCTGAAATCCAAAGAAAAAAATGGTATTTATAGTGAAGGTGAGTGAATGAAGAAAAAAGGAATCTTTGATTCCTAAAGAATATTACACCGATAGTTCGTGGTAGCAGAGGTGGTGGCTGAAAATCAAAAACTGAAATGTGGCCGTTTTATTTTGCCCTCACCGAAAACCTTTCGGTGCGTCATATTTAAGATTCAATATGGAGCGTTGGATGAAATGCAATCGGTTGGTGATAGGATCGGAGGGCGTAGGTGGATTGGGCCTAAGAGTAGAACGCGGGAATAAAGGAATATTCGAGAGGGAATTGGATGCACTTTAGGAGCCTCACCTGACTGGGAAATCCACTTCTCACCAACGCTACAATACATAGCATGAGAATATTCTGGGTATAGTCCGTTCCAGAATAAGGTTAATTTCGTAAATTTCCTTTTTTTTTCTGTTGTGATTTAAGAAATATTGGATTTTAGAATCAATATTTACCTCTATATAGATAAAATCTATAATAGATAAATTGTATTTTAGATTTATAATAAATTAATATATTGTAATATATTATAATCATTTTTTTATTGATGATGTCTTTTGAAAAATTACACAAAATTACTCGAAAATTCGAGATGATAAAAGTAAATTCAAGATCAGAAAGGACTTTTTTTATATAGTTTTTAGCTTAAACTAAAAATTCATAGAAAAAAATCAACTTTAATCTTCTAGGAAAGACATGTGATTTCGTAAGAGTTAGAATAACTCTTAAAAATATTTTTAAACAAAAATACAATCTTTAACATTTATAAACAAAAAAAAAGATGTGAATTACTAAGAGTTAGAATAATTCTTAAAAATTAATCAAATAAAAATTCATTATAATAGGATGAAAATTTAATTATTACTATATTTGATTAATTTCGATAATTAGGTATTTAAAAATTATGAATATAACTTGGTAAATAAAACACACTCTAACTAACTATATTCGAAAGAATTTTATATTCGCTATAATGACCCTTTAATCTGTTTAGAAAGAGAAATTTAAAAAATTAATTCATTTAAAAAATTAAAATATATTATAACAGATATTATAACAGATATATTGTTTGAATAAAAAAAATTAATTTTGTTTGTGATCTTAAAAATTAGGATTCTTTATATTGTTAAATTAGTGTTTTTTATTTTATTTTTCATTAGATTAATATTGGTTGTGGTTTGTCATTTTGTTTAAAATAGAAACATTATTAGAATAATTATTTTTTTAATATTAATTATATTTTTTTTATTTATAAGTTATTTTTTTTATATTGTTAAGATTATATTTTTGTAAATCATTTATATTTATCATTCTCATGTTTGTTAGACTTATATCAACAAATATCTACAGGGTATTTTTTATATGTATGTGAACTGAATTTTTCAGTTAATATCTATTATATTATTTTAAGTGTTATATACGGAATTTATTCACTTGTCAATAATTTGTAAAAAAAAATATTTTAATGTTGAATAAAACTCTTTATTAACATTAACTACTTCTTGTACTAATTGAGAGAACATTAATGGAATAGTTATTGCAAAACTTTTAACTAAAAATTCCTAAAAAAAAATTGATATTAACCTCTATAATTATAATTAATGTTAACTGAATAATAAACTCTGAAAAATTAAGAAGAATCTTTGTCAATGTTACTAGAAAATTTTTTGACCAAAAAAATCAATATTAATCAAGATAAATTAAAAATTTATCAATATTTTTTAAATTATTAATAATTAATAGCTGGCCATATATTTTTTCTTTTTTCTATTCGTTCTCCTAAGTTTACGTAAAAAGACAAAGATTGTGTACGCAATCAGTTATTATTTTGGAAAAGCAAAATGTAATGAATTTATCTTTTTTTTTTTTTTTTTTTT
>Ga0209700_108645_pt1 | contig 12812 bp, 14 predicted proteins | sample SiratroredBW_FD_187528 | JGI IMG/M metagenome (GOLD analysis project Ga0209700, IMG submission 187528) | Root nodule microbial communities of legume samples collected from California, USA - Siratro red BW (SPAdes) (version 2) | ecosystem: Host-associated > Plants > Roots > Nodule | place: USA... | reverse complement strand
TTTCGCGGTCGAATACATTTTGAATTTGATAAATGTATTGCTTGTGAAGTATGTGTCCGTGTCTGTCCTATAGATCTACCCATTGTTGATTGGAAACTAGAAACTGATATTCGAAAGAAACGGTTGTTTGTCCTACCGAAGAGCTATGTCGAAATCCATACAACCAAAGACAATCTCTACTGTATCTTTCCAAACTTTGAAGTTTGTACCATTTAGCATAGGGATGCTACTAACTTGAGTAGAAATATTGGCAACTGAAGCGAAATTGTATCCATCAAAATATTGTTAGCAAGAATAATGGAAAAATCTATATTGAGAAACGTAGAAAAACATTAATTTTTAATCTGTGGATAGAAAAATTAATTGTAATTGATACTCTCATTGCATTAATCAAATATTGTCAACATAAACCTTATCAAACATTAGGCCTTTCTTTGGACTGACTAAGTGTTCACATGGAAACTTGAGAATTTACAACCTATTTATTACTGCATATATTTTCTATCAATTAGCCAAACAATAATCTTTCTTTGGGACGATTAGTGCTTGCATAATTAGACAAAAAATAAATAAATAAATAAATAAACTTAAGGTTCAATGTTTATTATTTGGCCACCCAATAAACTTCCTTTGGACCATTTATTATCATAAAAAAATTGCATATGCGTAAAAAAAATTGCATATGCATAAAAAAAATTGCATATGAGCAGCGGATAGACAAATTCTTCCTGCACCTCCATGATCTCGTCTTACACCTCCATATTAGACTTGAAAGGTCTATTATACCCTTAGTCTAATATTGCAAAACCCAATGGTACCCTCCCCCTCATTCTTCCCCATTCACTTTATTTGGAAATGTAAATCGGATGACACCGCATCTGGTTTACGTTTCCAAAAATTATAGAAACCGAATGAGGTGCTATCCGATTTACATTTCCAAAAAGAATGTAAATCGGATGACACCTCATCAGGTTTATATAATTTTTGAAAACATATACTGGATGAGGTGCCATCCAGTTTACAATTGATTTCAAAATGTAAACCGGATAACACCTCATTCGGTTTATATTTTTTTTAAAACGTACACCGGATGAGGTGGCATCCGGTTTACTAATTTGTAACGCAGCAATTCCTTAGATACATCAGATGAAGGAACAGGAGATTGCTTATATAATTTGTTTATTTGAGGAACCACTAGTAAGGATACATGGTAACATCTTAGGGATGAAATTTATGGATTGTAATAACCAAATCATTTGGGACTTTGTTATAGGTCACTCACTGTACTTGCCCTGAAGCAAGTAGATGCAGAAATCTAAAATCAACAAACAATATTTGAAGAGTGAAGTTTGAATAACGCATGCCTCACCAGCAGCAACAACAATGACATGTGAAGTGAACCCTTGCCCTGCATTGCCTGCATCACCAAATTGTTTTTTTTTTGTCGATTTTGTTGAGGGTTTGAATATCTTTCGAAGCCCTGATATGTGTAACACTGGTATAGATAGAGATCTCTTTCAAAAGTTTCAATTTTGCCCAAGGTTATGCGACATCGTAAGCCATCTTAAGAACAATAAGATAGAAAAGCAAGGCATACCTAACTATGAGTGTAGACCATAGAGGAATGCACGAACCCAAAAAATACAAGGGAACAAAAACAATAATAAACAAACCCAAAGGTCAATGGAAAATAGAGCAAACAAGAATAACCACAAAGTTAAGAAAGGTGATGGAAACTCTAAACCTAGCTAAAAAATGCAAGGAAATTTGGAACAAGCATGGAGAAATAAAAAATAAACAACCGCAAGAATTGAGAAAAACAGTTGAGCACATAGAAGACGAAGATGAGAATGAACTTACATAGTTTCAAAAAACGTGAAGTTTTGAGAATATAAGGAAGCAATTCTTTCGTAGTGAGAAAATAAGTATGAGCATGGAAGTTTTGGGTAAATAGGGTGTTCAAAAGAGGATAATGATTGCACTTAGAAAACTTTACAATGACGGTTATAAAATTGCAAAATTCAAACCAATGAAGTATCGTCACGTGGAAAAGGTGTGTAAAGGCATGATGAGTTAATAAATGATAATTTCAAATTATTCTAGAATCTTTAGTGTTTGGTGAGCTAAAGAGTCCTCTTCACCTACATGGCTCAAGGATGCGGTCTTGTGAATTGTCTGGACCTGGAGGGCACTTAGCCAAACACAAATGAGGCAAAATATAAAGGAGACACCAATGGTCTTCCTCCTTAAATTTTGATTTGTTTCATGTTGTACGAAGTGGATGCAGCGGAAACACGATGAAGAGGTGCATTTAAAATTATTTGTGAGATGGAAAATAACGAGAATTCTAGGTGAGGTTAGGCCAACATGCTAGGATTGATGAATTACCCCTAACCACCTTAGTCAAAGAATAAAGGGGACAAAAAGGTAAAGGGTGGATTAAGAGCTTTCCAGAAGATTTGGCCCATTTGAGCCTCTTTGGGCCTCCAACCATCTGTTCGGGCTTAAATCCAATCATGAAGGGATCACTATGGACAACATGAAGCATCAAGGAAAAGTCCTCTAATTATATAATGTGTTTAGAATAGTTTAGAATAATTTGGATCTTGCATTTTGGGCCAAGGTAGTGTAAGGTTTTAATCTTGGGCCTTGTATTATGGGTCAAGGTATAGGGTTTTTAATTTTAGGCCTTATATTTTGGGCCAAGAGTTATAGAAGACAAAACCCTAACACTAGGGGAGGGAAGGTTGCACCTAGGTATAAAACCCTAGCTAGCCATACAAGTTAGGGCTAGGTGGCACGACATGTCTTCCATGCTTCCTTGCCACATGGCACCCTCCCAATGGAAGGATTTTCTCCATTCATTGCTTGCCACTTGTCATGCTAAGACTGAATTGATTTTTGGATTTATTTGAGACGTTTTATGTACCGTCTTTTAGACGAAATTTAGTTTCTGTTTCTCTTTTGGACAAATCTAGTTATCATTGTTCTTTCGGAAATAATAAAGTTAGTCTCTTCCACAACACAAATGTTATTTTTTCTATTTTTTAATTGATAATCTTTATAAGCTTAATTTAAATTTCTACAATGAAATACTACAAATAAGTTCAAGAGGTACAAAACGAAAATTAAATGAGAATTCTACCTCATTATGGCATAATCGTTTAGGCCATATCTCTAAACAGAGATTTCAGAGGCTTGTAGTGGATGGAATTCTTGAACCCCTAGATTTAAAGGACTTTCAAGTTTGTATTGAATGTATCAAGGGGAAAAGAACAAATAAAAGAAAACTAAGCCCAGAGAGAGCTAAAGATGTCTTATAACTAATACATATTGATATATGTGGTCTTTCCTACTGCTTCATGTAATGGACAACATAGTTTTATTACATTTATAGATGATTACTCTCGTTATGGGTACTTATACTTAATTTATGAGAAGTCCCAATCCTTGGAAGTTTCCAAGTCTTTCAAAGTTGAAGTTGAACTTTAACTTGGAAAGAAAATCAAAGCTATCAAATCTGACCGTGGTGGTGAATACTATGGAAGATATGATGAATCAAGAGAACAACTTCCATGACCTTTTGCGCTTTTTGTAAATGAGTGCAAAATTGTTCCGCAATACACTATGCCTGGGAAACCCAGTATGAATAATGTTTCAAAACGAACAAACCGAACTCTTAAAGATATGGTGAGAAGTATGATGAGTCATTCCACCTTGCTTGAATCGCTTTGGGGAGAAGCTTTAAAGACTGTAGTGTACATCCTTAACATGGTACCAAGCAAAGCAGTTAACAAAACCCCTTACGAATTTTGGACTAATAAAAGGCCTAGCCTAAAACATTTATACATTTAGGGATGTCCAGCTGAGGCACGACCTTATAAGTCACATGAAAGAAAATTGGAGTCAAGGACAGCTAGCTGCTATTTTGTTGGTTATGTTGAAGTTCATGGGGATACAAGTTTTATGATCCTATATGAAGATCAATTTTTGAAGCGGGAAATAAATATTTCTCGAGAATGTTGAGTTTGGAGGAGAAGGAAACATTAGGAATGTTGTTTTTAATGAGGAATCTATTATTTATAATGATCAGGTATTCATACTTATTGTTATTCAGGACATATTTATAGAACAAGACAACAATTAGAATCCTCCTCAAATACAACCTATAGAACAAATTCAACAACCTCAAGAAGTGTCATTAAGAAGATCTACCAGAGAAAGGAGAAGTGTTATTTTGGATGAATACCTTGTATATCTCCAAGAACATGAGGATGGCATTTGTTTAATAAAAGATGACCTAATCAACTTCTGTCAAGCCATGAAAAGTTCTAATTCTCAAAAGTGATTGACACCATGGAGGATGAGATTAAGTCTATGAGAGACATTGCGTTTGGGATCTAGTAGAATTACCTGAAGGTGTGAAACCCATTGGCTGTAAATGGATATTTAAAACTAAAAGGAACTTTGTGGGTAATACTGAAAGATATAAAGCTCGTCTATTCGCTAAAGGCTTTACTCAAAGGGAAGACATAGATTATAAATAAACTTTTTCTCCAGTATCTTAAAAAGATTCTTTTAGAAGAATAATGGCATTAATAGCTCATTTTGATTTAGAATTACATCAAATGGGTGTTAAGGCGATGTTTCTTAATGGAGACATTGATGAGACAATTTATATGGTGCAACCAGAAAACTTTGTGTCAGGTAATCCAAAGTCTATGGTCTCCAAATTAAAGAAATCCATCTACAGTCTCAAACAAGCTTCCTGTCAAAGGCATCGCAAGTTTCATTAAGTTATTACCTCATATGGCTTTGAGGAAAATATGGTTGATGATTGTGTATACTACAAGTTCAGTGGGAGTAAATATGTATTCCTAATCTTATATGTTGATAATATACTACTTGCGAGCAATGATATAGGTTTGTTGCATGAAACCAAGACATTTTTGTTGAACAAATTCGAAATGAAAGATCTTGGTGATGTTTCTTTTGTATTAGGAATCCAAATATTAAGAGATTGTTCTCGAGGTATTCTTGGATTATCACAGAAGAACTATATCGATAAAGTCTTAAGTAGATACAACATGGGAAGTAGTAGACCGGTCGATATACCCGTGGCTAAAGGAGACAAATTTAGTCTCATACAGTGCCCCAAAAATGATATTGAAAGGACAATATGCATGATAAACCTTATGCATCTGCAATAGGGAGCTTAATGTATGCTCAAGTCACGTCCTGATATAGCATTTATAGTGGGAGTTCTATGCCGATACATGAGCAATTCAGGCATTGATCATTGAACAACAATTAAGTGTGTGATGCATTATTTGAAGAGAAAAAAAGATTACATGTTAACTTATCAAAGATCAGAAAATTTAGAGATCATTGGGTTCTCTAAGTCTGATTTTGCGGGATGCCAATATAGTAAACTCTCTACATCAGGCTATGGCTTCATGTTGGCTGGAGGAGCTGTCTCATGGGAGTTTGCTAAACAGACTCTTGTGACTTCTTAGACAATGGCAGCAAAGTTTGTCGCTTGTTGTGAGGCATCTAACCATGGCATATGGTTGCGAAACTTTGTCAACAGGCTTCGTGCGGTAGATGGCACTGAAAAGCCATTGAAGATTTATTGTGATAATAATTAAGCAGTGCTTTACTCCAACAACAACAAGAGCTCAACAAAGTCAAAACATATTGATATTAAATTTTTGGTTGTTAAGGAGAGAGTTCAAGAAAAACAGATTTCTATAGAACATATGGGAACAGAGTCTATGCTAGCAAACCTATCTACCAAAAGATTGATCCCTAAAGTCTTTTATGAGCATATAACTCATATGGGTATAATTATTGATGATAACTTGGTTTAGTGGGGTTATGTTGTATACTTTATATATTTTATGTTAGACATTGTATTATTTAATTTTATGTATAATAAAAGATGATGATTTACATTATGTTGTTTGCAATGTTAATATTGTAAATTTTGGATAGATCTTAATGAAGATTTTAAAGTTGGACCAGTTGGAAATAAACAAGCATGAGATCAAATTTCATGTGATTTTTATGTTACTCATTCAAACTTGGTCTATGTCATTGAGTATATTAGTATGGTGATTATCATGGTTCAGTTGCGAATTTAATGTGATGAAAGTTGCAGTTATTGGTATATGAGATGAACCAGATTGTTTAAGTAGTTGAGGACAAATAGCATTCGGTATGTGTACTTATAGTTTATTTTGTGATGTGATTATTTTAGGACAATATATATAGGCCAAGTGGGAGATTGTTAGGAAATTATAGTCTAATTGTGGGCTATATATGTGTATAATCATTTTAGTTGTTGATCTTCTTAACGTTTGAAAATGTTTGAAATTAAGATAGTTCTAATGAAAAAATAAGATAGTTTTAATGACACCTCCTAATTTCTCGGATTATTGGTTTAATGGAAATCGCTTGCTGAGAAGTTAAAAGGAAAAAGGGGAGGTTAAGGGTTGGTCCCCAATATATCAAAATCAGAAACTTTGTGGTATATTATCTCATCAAAAGAGTCACTCTGAAGTCTAGCAAGAAGAATAAAGAAGATTTTGATTGAAGAAGATCATAACCATACAAGTAATCAATTGTTGTTCATGGATACAGGTATGTGACTCTTCTACTAGATTCTGACTCCTAGTAATTTAATATGATGGCTAAATTCATCATTACAAAGATTTATTCTAGTAATGATATAAAAATTTAAGATTTATGATACATTTTTAATTTCTATAGAAATTTATTTTACATACATAATTTTAAATATCTTTCTATACCTATTTCAAAATGTGTTTATATATTCAACAAAAGTATTACAAACAAAATATTTTAAACCTATTTAACACGTCAATAATTTATCTGTTAAAATACAATTTTATCCATGTTTAAATATTTTTAATAACCTTCTATTCACCAATATTAGAGAAGAGTAAAAGTTAAATTTAATATGTTTTGTTTCTATTATTTTCTTTCTCAGTTAAAATATGAATCAAACCAACTTTTTGTTATTTCAAACTTCCTAACTATTAAAAGGATAAAAAAAAATTATAATAATTGTTGCTGTTGATATTATTATTATTATTATTATTATAATATAGCACTTACTATATTAGTTTACTAATTTTTTTAATATTTTTAAATCACAATGTATTTTAAATTAAGCTAAAAATATCATTCTATATTACTTAGCCTTTCTAAAATTATATAAGATATCATCAATTTATCTATTTATAATTGATGATCTTTTTATTTTCATTTACTCCATCACCATATCTGACAACTAATTATAAAATTTATTTATTTATATAAAAAAATATATATATATATATATATATATATATATATATATATATATGAAAATCGAAACCGAGATTTTTATGAAATATATACCTATCTAAATTTAATTACTAAAAAAAGCATAGTAAATCTAAATTAATATATATTAAATTTGAAAATATCTTATTATATTAATTTTAAAACTAATATAAGATAATAAAATCAAAATATCTTATCTATCTTTTCATCTATTTATCTTTTCATCTATTTATCTACTCATAAACTATAAATAAGCATAAGCCACTAATGCAAACCCACCAACTTTTGATTCAAAAAATATAATCCAATACACTCAATTGATTTTTGAAGTATTTCCTATTGAAGTTTGATTTTTTTTACCACGAGCTTGAATTAATAACAAGTGAATATCTTCCACCTTCTCTAATTCTTAATGTATTTAATTAAAGTTTTCATAGTCTAATATGTCATTAAATCATCTGATTTTCTATTTTTATTAAGAAAGATATAATATATTTTTTAAAATATAATTTATATATAATATTTTTTTATTTTAAATTTTAAAGATGCAAAATTAAAATAAATTATTATTTTAAATAGTTTTTCTAACTAAAGTGGTAGGCATATGACAACCTAAAGTCTTGTTATGTTATTAATTTCTGTCCAAAGGTTTTAAAATCTAAATATTTTAAACGAAAATTTTTATATATACATTCGTTTATCTCCTATGTAATTACGATAAGAATAATAAAAGATTTAAATCACAATATATTTTAAGGTAATATAAAAATATATTTTGATGCCAATTTTAAAAATCGTAACAGAAATCGTTACCTTCCATAACTACTTAAGTAACTAATTATGTAACTACTATTATATTCATTTAACTAAAATGAAGTCCTAATTTTGCATATTTTAAAATTATGCAATATGATATCAATTTATTTTTTATTTATAACTAATAAATTTTGTTATTTTTATTTATCCAAACAACTCTTTATTTTTATAACTACTTTTAAATTTTATAAAATAATTTTTACGAAATATATTTCTGTCTGTATAATCCATCCATCAAAAGATCTTTTTTTCTATTTATCAATCTATTTATCTCTCATTTAATTCAGAAAATATATCCAATAAAATTAGTTTATTTTGAATACTTTTTTACATATTTCAAATTTAGGTCTTCTTTTTATAATTTTAGAATTTTTCAGTAACAACATATGACAATAACTCTTTGCAATACTAGGTTTGAGTAAGGAATGTTCTATGATTTAATTGCTTGATCTGCAATCGAAGAAAATAGTTGAGCTATCCCATTATGGACATCTCAAATTCTCCCTGCATAGTTGTAACAAACTGCTCACATAAATTCTTGTTAGTAGATCCAAATATAATATCATCAACATATACTTGAACCAAAATAATATCATTGAATGCTTTCTTAATAAACAAAGTCTTATCTGTTTTGCCTCTCTCATATATATGAGATAGCAAGAAGTTACTCAACCATATAAAGCTTTCTTGAGTTTGAAGACATGATCTGGATGTTTATGATCTTCAAATCCAAGAGGTTGACTTACATAAACTTCTTCATCAATATACCCATTAAGGAAAACACTCTTGACATCCGTTTGGTGTAATTTGAAACCATTCATGCAAACGTATGCTAAGAGAAGTTTCACAGCTTCAAGTCTTGCTACTGGTGCATAAGTTTCCCCATAATCAATTCCTTCTTCTTGATTGTATCCCTTAGCAACCAGTCTAGCTTTGTTTCTAACAACGATACCTTGTTCATCTAACCTATTTTTGAACACCCACTTAGTACCAATGACATTCATCTGATTAGTTTTGGGAACAAGTGTCCAGACTTCATTCTTAGCAAACTGATTCAGTTCTTCATGCATAACATTTATCCAGTTGCTGTCTTCAAGTGCATCAGCTACAGTCTTTGGTTCTACTTGTGAAACAAATGCCATATGCTTATAGAATTGATTAAATGATCTTCTAGTTGATACTCCTCTCTGAACCTGACCAATGACATTGTGTAATGACAAATTTTGGGGCACTATCCATTCTCTTGGCAGTCCAGAATTAATTGCATCAGTACCAACTCTAGTTTCAATAGACTGATTTTTTAGTTCAGTTAATTGAATTTCTGGTGATTTACTAATTTCTTCTGTCTTATTTTCCAGACCAATATCAACTTGTTGCATGTTTAGAATCTCTCTACACCTGTCTTAGAACTTTCCTGCATATTTTGGTTAGTTTCATCAAATGCAATATGCATGGATTCCTCAACTAACATAGTTCTTTTATTATATGCTCTATATGCATGACCATGAAATGAATAACCAATAATCCATCCACTAAGAGTACATCTTTGATGATCACTTTGTCGTCTCCTCCAATATCACCAACTCTAAGTATCCTCCCACGGTTGTTATCTCCATATGTGACATATCCAGCAGGTTTCAGTTTCAAATTAATTAACTGAGAAGCATCATCAGTCATGTGTTTGGAGCATCCACTGTCTAAGTACCACAGCTGCTTCCTGGATGCCAAACATACCTGCAAAACAGTTTAGATTAGATTTGAGGCATTGGTACCCGATTAAATTTGGGTCTAGAAGTGTTAGTGATGCTTTTAGGCACCCACCTAACCAGCCCCTTAGGCACATCAAATTTTGTAGTTCTACAATTTCTCACAGAATGACCTTTTCTCATGCAATAGAAACAAGTCGTGGGAGGAGAAAACTGCTGCGCATATGTTTTTAAAAAAGCTATTGTACTTCTTTTGTTTTCCTCGAAAACCAGTTTGATATCCAATGTCAGTTTTTTCAAAAACACAGTTTTGAGAACCCAAAATGGCATTGAGATTTGTAATACCTATTGAAAGCTTGGAAGCAGTAGTGATTAAGTAATTAACTTTCTTCTACAAAGCTTCACAATTTTCACAATTAACTGGTTGACTAGAGTCAGAATCACTGGAAGTTTTTTAAATGATTTCCAAGTGATCAAAATCAGTTTTTAGTTGCAAAACTTCATCTTTCAGTTCTTTAACTCTGCCTTCCAACCATTATTCAGACCTTTCAGTCTATTGTTGGATAAGGCTAATATGTTAGCTTCCTCATGAGTCTCATGGAAAGCATGAAGTAATGAACTGTAATTAGCACTATTAAAAGAAGCACTAGAATTTTCACTGCTAACCTTAAAATTTTCTCCAGCCATTAAACATAGATTGGCTTCACCATCTTCTTGTGATGAGCTGCTGGAGGTGGAAGCATTATCCTCCCAAGCAATGTATGTTTGTTTTCCTTTTCTAGCTTTGTGATCCTTTTTCTCATTTGTCTTTTCTATGCTGACCAGACTTGGGCAATCCATCTTCATGTGACCCTACTTACCACATCCAAAGCAAGTTAGTTTAGCTAGATTAGGATCAGATTTTTTATTGTACCTTTTACTTTTTTTATTTTTCATCTTGTCCTTCATTCTGATGAATTTTTGAAATTTCTTTGTCAGTAAATTGAGTTTTTTAGTATCACTGCACTCATCAGAACTCTGTTTACTGAACTCAATATCCGCAACTTTTTTTTTTAGTGCAAGGCTTCTAGACTTCTTCTCAGCAGATTCCATTTCTTTCAACCTTGTCATCTCAAGCTCATGTTCTCTCAACTTGCCAAACAATGCTGCTGTAGTGAGGGTTTTCAAGTCTCTGGTCTCAGATATTGCAGTCACCTTGGGCTGCCAGCTCCTATCCAAGCATTTGAGAATCTTGATATTTAGCTCTTCCTTATCAAATTGTTTTCTCAGTCCAATCAAATGATTGACTATATGAGTGAATTGTTTCTAGACATCTGCTATAATATCTCCTGGTTGCATTCTGAACAGCTCATACTTCTGGATGAGTGCATATTTCCTTGCTCTCTTAACATCATTTGTACCTTCATGAGTTACCTCAAGTATATCCCACATCTCCTTTACAGAACTACACTGTGATACTCTAAAGAACTCATCAAGGTTCAAAGCAGAGGTGATTATGTTCTTTGCTACACAGTCATACTGAACACACTTATTTTCAGCTTCAGTCAACTCACCATATGGTTTTGCAACAGATACACCATTCACAACAGACATTGGAATATAAGGACCATTCACTATTGCATTCCAGATACCACGGTCAATAGATTCAATAAAGATTTTCATCCTCACTTTCCAAAATTGGTAATTAACCCCATAAATATATGGATGGCCTGTGTATAGAGGCTCCCTCAGCAAAAAACAATTTGTTCTCGGTCATGGATCGAAAACTTGACTAGAGTCCTAGCTCAGATGCAAATTGTAAAACAAGTTCTGGCCAAGTTCAAGAAGGGGTGAATTGAACACTTGAAAAATTTTCGCAAAAGTTCTTTTCCAATACGAGGAATGAATATTCTTTAAAGAAACTATTAAAGATGATATGAAGAAGCAATTAACAAAGGTACAAAATTATTTCAGAACAATAACTATCACAGAAACAATAAACTAGAAATAGATTTTCAATTCTTGAAAAACCAGTAAACTATTAAGTAAATTTTGGAAACACAATTCAAGAATTTAAAGAATTATTTCAGATAAATGGTAGAAAGAATTTTTAGTCTAAAAAATCTAATATCAAACGAAACAAATTCTGTTTAAAAAAATTATTTACCTGTTAAAATACAATTTTATCCATGTTTAAATATTTTTAATAACCTTCTATTCGCCATTATTAAAGAAAAATAAAAATTAAATTTCATAAGTTCTATTTCTATTATTTTCTTTCTTAGTTAAAATATTAATCAAACCAGTTTTTTTTCTTTTAAACTTCCTAACTAAAAGGATAAAAGCATAAAATTTATAATAATTGTTGTTGATATTATTATTATTATTATTATTATTATTATTATTATTATTATTATTATTATTATTATTATTATTATTATTATATAGCTCTTATTATATTAGTTTACTAATTCTTTTAATAATTTTAAATCACAATGTATTTTATATTTTCTTAAAAATATCATTCAATATTCGTTATCGTTTCTAAAACTATCTAAGATATCATTAATTTATCTACTTACAATTGATGATTTTTTATTTTCTGTAGGAACAGCTGGCTCCAGAAGGGGGGGTTGAATGGAGCCTGAACTCAATTCGCTATAAATAGAAACCACCAACCAAGGCAAAAATATATAAGCACAGATAGAGCAGTTTTATACTGGTTCACCCTAATCTCTTGGGCTACGTCCAGTTCTCCCTTGAACAAACCGTTCAAGAGGTTCCACTATTAAGCAAATAGTTACAACGAGTACACAAACCTCTCTAGGTTACAATGAGTACACAAACCTCTCCAGGTTATCACGAGTACACAAACCTCTCCAGGTTATACCAGTCTCAATCTCCCCCTGAGATCAAGACCACTCAAGATTGAAATAAACACTCTCAAAAGAGAGAACAATG
>Ga0209700_108644_pt1 | contig 12813 bp, 8 predicted proteins | sample SiratroredBW_FD_187528 | JGI IMG/M metagenome (GOLD analysis project Ga0209700, IMG submission 187528) | Root nodule microbial communities of legume samples collected from California, USA - Siratro red BW (SPAdes) (version 2) | ecosystem: Host-associated > Plants > Roots > Nodule | place: USA... | reverse complement strand
TCGATTGTTTTAGAAATTCAATCGATTGAAAAACCTTTTTCCAGCAAAAACATTTTGGGTTATTTTTATTAAAAACAGTTTTAATAAAAATCTTTGTGAATCTTTTTAGCACCTCAGAAGTGATGATCCATGCCATTCGTGATTAAGGACTAAGCCAATCACCAACACACAAACACAACTACGGACCAAGACCTAATCACCCAACTATCTTCATGTTGGCACAAAGTCTTCTCTTGAATAATTCTGGTCCAGGTTGGTTCCAACAGATTCTTCATGAGGCCGTCTTCATCAGCTTCACATGCTAAGCCTTGGTGCTCATAATATTGACTTCATCAAATCACATGCTTAGCCTTGGTGCTAACAAAAGTCGCCTTAGATGGATAGTTTATATTTGGATTTGATGAATTCTAGTCTATGCACAATAAAATACCAAGTTCTGTAAGCATCAAGAAAAAAGTGCAGTGAATAAGGTTCTTGAAGAAACATGTGAGACAATTATACAAGGATTGAACCCTTTTAAAGAATAAAGTGAACTAGATGATACCGACAAGATACATATATTAGATGAACTTGCTAAGATGATCTCAATGTGAAAAGACTATGCTGAGAAGTACTAAAAGAGATCACAAAATGTAGAACACACTAGAAAAATACTTTATATGTTCTTGGAATCAACATGATAGATGATCAAACATTGCAAGACCTTGATAGAAAAAGCTAAAGCACTGATCACACAAGATGATATCATCACATGATCCTATAACATGTAGATATTGAACAATGATAAAGTACAAGATGATTCAGAAGGAACGATCATACTGAATGTAGCAGACAATCTGGTTTTTTCCTTCATAACAAACGATGATGCCTTCTTACTGATGCAATAAATTCTTAAATGCGTCAGACAAAGCAATCAACGTCTTTACAACAGGAGTTTTGAAACTTATATTTTTAATTATCATTTTCTTATTTGTGTGAAATAATTACTATACGTATTTTGAAAATATTAAAATAATGTTTTACTTTCTAAGCAAAAAATATCGTTTTTACTAATTTAAAATTGATTCAAAATATTTTTTATATAATTTCATTTAAGTCAGATTTGCTTTAATGATCAAAATGTATTGAATAAGTTTTATTCTCTGAGTATAAAATCTCACACATATAAATATTTAAGGAAATTTAAAATTACATTTTGATATAATTAAAGTTCATTTAAGTTTGATTTGTTTAAATGTTCATAATTTAGACAAATTTATAAAGTTTTGAAATTATATTAATCTCTAAATGGAAAGGTTTTATAATTTGAGAAATTATATTTTGGAATTATATAAGGAGATTATAAGATTAACTTAGGTAGTTAAATGCAAATCATAAAGGGGCAACCAAAGATTGAAGCACTAGAAGATACATAAGATATATATGATAAATAATTTATCTATAGAGGTGCTAAGACAAAGTGAAATGAAAACTATGAAAATACAAATCAAAGAAGACTGGCAGATGAAGACAAGTTACAATAAAAGAGTCCCACAAAATAATCACAAATAAAAAGATAGAGAATGAAGTTCAATGTTCCTATTTGCTACAAAAAAAAAAGGAAAGAATTGAATAACTTAATTATGTGATAAAGACATGAAGATTACATCAAAGCCAAAGTTGTCTTATATAGCATCTGAAAGAAGAAAAAGATAAGGAAAAGAGCGAGACTCGTGAATTAAAGGTTTTAATACATCAAGTCTCAATGTTCAAAATTGTTGCACAAATGAAAAGTTTTCAAAATGAATTGAAGCACTTAATATGCATTGAAGAAGAAAATATTCAACAGTGCAAAAGATTTCATTCACAAAAGCTTTAACGATCATCATTCCAAAAGTTATATAAAGACCATTGAAGATGAAGGAGAAGGAGAAGTGAATAGATATTGACGAGGGACACATGAAGAAATTCAAGATATTGATCTCAGGGGTAGATTTAGGACTGGGTGTTACTAGGAGATGTTTTAATACTCGTTGCCTAGGAGGTTTGAATACTCGTTGCCTAAAGAGGTGTGGATACTTGTTGCCTAGAGAGGTGTGACTACTTGTTACCTGGAAGGATAGAGAATACTCATTCCTGGAGAGGTGTTGAAATTTTTACCTGGAGAGGTGTAATAGTACTTGTTCCCAAAGAGACGTGAAAACTCGTTTTAGTGAAAGCTCTTAAGCGATTTGCTTAAGGGGATTAGAAGTAGCCTTGTTTATAGGGTGAACCAGTATAAAATTGTGTCTACTTATCTCTCCCCTATACATTGTTTTATATTACCTTGGAATTGTTTATGTTTTGCAATTTGAGTTCAAGCTCCATTCAATCCTCACCTACTCTTTTAGATCTGACTACACTTTCAACACTTATTATTTCAAGTAAAGACAACCAATATTTGTTGGTTTTGTATGTGTTGTCCATCAACAATATAATGCTAAATGCATTCAACTATTTAACCAAATCAGGGTGTTCCCAAAAAATGTTCATAGCAACTTGTGTAGACTCGTTATACCAACTCTAGTTAATATAATTATCACTCTTTAATAACATTATGAACTGCTGAATTTTAATTATAGATCCTCTTCTTGTATGCATATTTGGCATTTTACATTTTTTTTATTATTGTGTTTCCTTATTGTTGTCTTTTAAAGTGAGTAATATGTTTGTCGACTTTACTAAACTTTTAGTCATGTTAACAAGCATGGAATGGTCATTAGGTTTCAATCTTTCAGCATAAGGGTGTCCAACTAATGTATCGACCAATTGATGATTACGACGTTCAACACCCAACATTCTCCATTGCGAACTATTTTTATCTGTAATTTAAAAAGGAAAATCACATTTTTATACCAATTATAATCGTGTTTTTATTTCTTATACTTAATGCCCCTTTCATAACCTAACAACACATATGTCTTCCTTCTGTGTTGTCTATTTGCTTTGTCAGATCTCCAAATGACAACTACAAAATCAAGTGTAAAGATCACCTTACACACTCATTGAAGTAAGTCATCTCACATGTAATATGGCTACACAAATACATTACAACAGTATATCTCATTTGTCACATTTCTTACACAAATGAATGCAGCTATACTTACCTCATCTATTATAAAAAGGCTGATATAATCTCCTCCAACCAATTCATCTTTAGTTGCCACAAACTTCATTATATCCAATGCATCCATGTTAGACAATCATTATTAAAGTTGCTTGTATAATCAGTACAAAGTAATGTAACACATCACACTGTGTTGCAATTACATGACTTCAAAAAATAATAAAAAAACAAAAATTTAAAATATCATAAATATTTTATTCTAAAAAATAAATCTATAAATACATATTTGTATTATAGATTGTATTTTATAATGTACAATCCAAAATAGAAATTAGGATTGTATATTCTAGAATACAAAATTTGTATTCTAAATTTATTGTATTCTAGATTATACATATTCTAGAGAACAAACTTTGCATTCTAAAATTGTACATCTTGAAATGCAAAAATATTATGTTTAATATTTTGGAATGTACAATCTAGGAAGTCTTCAAATTACACAATCTGGAACTGAAACTACAAACATGAAAACATTCAGACTCACTAAAATCGCACCACCAACCACCACCGCACAACACCACCATCCACCAACCATTGCCACCAAGCATGCAAGCTTCACAAAGGATCCAAACACTCTAACACCAACACAATCAATGCCCACCACAATCAATTTATTTTCATAAGGATAAAATTTAAATTTCAAATTTTATGGGGTGTGACTTTAAAACATGGGGTGCATAAAGAAAAGGTTGTATTTCTATTACCACCTCCTTACTTTCTCCTTATACGTATAGGAAAGTCCAAATTATCGATGGGTTGGAAATATTTTAAGTTGCACAATCTCAAAATCTACTTCACATTATACAATTCATAACTCAAAAATCAACTCTAGATTACACAATTCAAAAATATATTATGGATTGTATAATATTTCAAATAGATTTCGATTTAAAAAATATATTCTAAATTTACAAGAAGATAATCTAAAAATATGATCCAAATTTTCAGTCTAATATATGTTTTTATATTGCATAATTTAGAAATACATTAGTATAGAATACAATTTTTTGATTTCATAATATAAAATATATTTTCAAATTTCACATGGACATTTTAGACATTCCAACACAGTGATGGAGGTGCATGAAGAAACTATATGGGTGCAAAAGTAACTGTCCGAAGTCCCAACTAATCAAATACTAGTCCACGTCTACTTTTTTCATGTAATTAGAATTCGATATTAAAAAAAAAAAACGATAAGTGACAAAAATGTAACTATTTCAGAAAAAATTATCTGTGAGGAATGTTATCTGTCTAACAATTCATAAAATAATATTTTTTATATTTATTTTTCATTCATCATTCATTACATGTCACAATAATAAAAAAAAATAAACATAAATTATGTCGTATAGAATAATTTATGTTATTCGGTAGAAAACCTTTACCACGAAAAAAAAAAAAAAAAGATTTTCCCTTAAAGTGGTACACTGGTTGCAGCGATAATCAGCTGAAACACGTTCCTTTGTCACTAAGTAAACGGGAATACAACAACTTTCCTAATAATATTTTTTTAGTATTCTCGATTAAGTCTTAAATAAACACATCAGAATCATATTTAGACAAAGCAAATTAAGATAACTAGCGTAAAATAAAAAATAATATTTTTTGTTTACTTATGACACTAGATATATATAGACACAATTTTTTTTTTACTTTAACTTATTTTCTTCACTTTGAAATATATTGTCTATAAAAGGTTGGTGAATTAAAAAGAATAAAGGTAGAAAAACATAACCAAACTGTAGGATGACTTAGCTTGATGGCAGTTCAATGTGGTTTAACCACTGCCAGCTAACACACAACCCCTTCTTACTGCACCAACTTGATGAAATGCGCATTCCGAAGTTGCAATATAGAAGCAACTATTATTTTTTCTTATTCCATTTTTTAAAATATTTTTCTTATATTTAATTTAGTCTTTTTGTAGGGTAGGTTATCAAACTCCAAGTATATAAGATGGACCCTATAGTGGTCCAAATTGTTAAAACTCTTTCAACATGGAAAAGTTACTCTTGATTTATTATTCTCTTCTCTTTTGCTTGGCAACTATCACGTTCACATGCTCAGCCACAACTTACACTGTTGGAGATAGCTCTGGCTGGGACATTAGCACAAATCTTGATACGTGGATTGCAGATAAAACGTTCAAAGTAGGAGATGTTCTTGGTAAGTACTTAACACTTCTTTCAATTCAAAAGAAACCAGTAAGAGCTTATGAAGATCATATTAAGTTTATGTGAGTAACTCATAAAATGTCATATAATCAAAGTCTATTGATTTCAATTATTTACACAAATACAAATACATCCTATATTATGTAATTGGTAGGTTCTAATCAACTTATATAGTGATGCTTTCAGAGAAATATTCATGATGTTGATAATTTTATTTGATTTTTGCAGTTTTTCGATATTCACCAGGCCAAGGTGTAGAAGAGGTTACAAGAGAAAACTTTGACACATGTAACACCACCAATGTTCTGGCAACATATGGGAATGGTAACACAACAGTGCCATTAACAAGAGGTGGGGATAGGTATTTTGTAAGTGGAAACAAGTTGTATTGTCTTGGAGGGATGAAACTTCATGTTCATGTAGAAGGTGATGACAAAGCACTTGCTCCAACTATAGCTCCTAAGGCTGTGGCTGGATCAGATGAAAACACTGCCACACTTCCACACTCTCCTCCATCAAAGAAGAGCACACATCTTTCAGCTGGAACTGCCAATTATTTTGCAATCAATGCACTCACTTATGTTGTTGTTATGGTTGCTACATATTTGAGCATATAAGGACTGTGACTTTAAAACTGTTTTGAATGTTATTATGTGATATTGATTGAAGAAGAAGAAGTCACAGTTTTGCTTGGTTTGGAAAATTCACTCATACATACAGCATACTTTGTACATGACTCTTGAGCACATTCAAAGAACATACACATTCATGTTGTTGTTTTTTCTGTTTAACAATACTACCTCATTCTTCCCTCATGAGAATGTTATGCCTAATCAAGATTTGAAAATCAAGAAGGAAAAAGGTATCTGTCTTATCAAAATATTTTTTATGACATTATTTTTGCATTTTTTCTATTATTTTAATATTTATATACTTTATAACGTAAAATTATATAAATCAATTATACATCACAATTTTACAATGTATTTTATTAAATAAATATTATATAATAAGCAAATAATGAGTGATTTTAAATTATCAAACTTTCATGATTAAAAATATCCATTTAGAAATAGTAAAGTATTTAATTTGATCTTTTTAATATAATTAGTTTTAATTATGCTTAAATAAAAATTATTCATTTATTGCCTTGATGATTTTAATTTGAAAATAAGATTAGTAATTAATATAAATAATGCTATAAAATTTGCGGTTAATTAGTATAATTCTGGATGAACTAGTTAGTAAGTATAATTACATATATAACATCATTTTAAATAGAAAAGACGTAAAGACACACATATACGATTAAGATAAAAATAAATAAAAATTAAACAATAACATCATATCCAAACTTTTTGAAAGCCTTTTTCTTAAGAAATAATGTCTATAAAAAATAAAGTATCTAATTACAAAAATATAGATTATACATTAAAAAATTAAAATGACTCTAAGAGAAATGAAAAAAAAAATATTATTTAAAATAAGTCACACATACAAAAGTAAAAATAAGACAAACACGGGAAAAATATCTCTATAAAAATTAGATTTAAAAGAAAGACGGAAAAAAATGAAAGAAGTCATACATGACATGTTATAAATGTTAAGTGTACACTTGCACTGATGAATATTGAAAAGAATTAATTCTTAATTATGTGAAGATCTAGATTAAGGTAAAAGAAAAAAAAAGTGAAGATATTTTTTTCTTGTCTTAATAATTAATATTGAGATTAAGATGTTTTTACTTTTTTTATATCCCAAAATAATGGTTTTGAAATTATGTCTTTGGTTAAGAACTACCAGAAGTAATTATCATAACTAGTAATGAGATATTAAATGAGAGTTTTCTGTAATAAAAGGAAAACACTAGACTGTAAAAAGAAAAAAGGAAGAATATTTCACTTTAAAGATAACAATATTTTGCATTGATTAAATATATCTTAATTTGTGTCCTAAACATCATGAGAAAGAGAGAGTCCCAATTGTTAAAAATGATATTTACTATTTACTTTTTTTCTTTTTAAGTAAATAGATTTTTGATAAATAGATAATGATGCAGAAACTTGTAGTACTGGGGCATTAGGGTGCTGGTACGTACCAGCACAGCATAGTGTACTACAACATCGGAATTGTACTAACACATATTTTTGTGTGCTATATTAGTTTGCAGAATTGGAAAAGGTTGACCTTTGTCCTAAAGCCTCACGCTTGCCACACGCTTCAGAAGCCATGGCCTCGTTGGGTGGTACCCTTCACAAACTCTATCTATCCTTTTGCTGTTCTATTTACAATCTTAATTTCTGCCTTTTCATCTGTTAATTCTTGTTTTCTTTGCAGGGTTACAAAATGTGACTGGCATCAATCTGCTTTTCAAAGATGTATTAATTCTTCTCATCACCAAAGTTATTTCAAAATGCATTTAGTGTATATTATTAAGGTTGTCTAATTCAGTTACCTGAACAAGATGTTAAATAGTAAATTTATTATCATGTATGTTCAATTTCTGAAAAAAAAAAATTCTAGTTGTTAATTGTTTAATGGGTGTTTACTTAATATAACATTCAAAAATTTACCTTAAATGCTTTTCTTTGTGTAGGTTTAGATTTAAGTCAGATCAACTAAAATCAAGTTGAATAGTAGTACCTAATGTTGTTTCATATCATTGCTCATATGTTTGGTTTTGTACTGAAAAACTAGTTCTGATAACATTTAACCATAATATCGTTTTAAAATTGAACACACTATACTTCTTCCATGTGTAGCATTAAAAGATTCCTCAGTGAAGTAGCTGTAGGGGTTAATCTGACTGTGAGCTTATCAATATATAAAAAGTTTATTTTCAAAATAATTTAAATGCAGCTTTTAAGAGATGCATATGATATATTTATGAAAATTACGGGGAGGAAATAGGAGTGAAAATGTCGAAGGGAGGGGTGGAAAAAAAGATGAGATTAGAAGCAAAAGCACCACTAGGTGTAATTTTTTTCCTCTTTTATTAAAAAGGTACAACTTTTCTTTTTTCTTTTTTTACGAAAATAGGTAAGTTATGTCATGGAGACATGACTTCAAATAAAAAAGTTGTATCATTGTAATACAATTTTAGACAAACGCAAAATTAAAAAAAATAACTAAAGTCATAACTTGACACGACTTTAGTAATAAAAAGAATTTCACATTAAAATCATGTGTCACGTTGACACGACTTCAAGTAAAGAAGTCATATTTCCATGTCACGACTTACTTATTTTTATAAAAAATAAAATTATATCTATTTTAGTAAAAAATGAAGAAAAATACGCTACTTTTACCAATATTGGATGGGAAGAGAAAGAGAAGAAAAGGAGAAGGGGGAAAGGGAAAATGTATTTTTAGTATTTTAAAAATCACAAAAAAAGGGAGGGGAGTGCAAAGAGAAGAAATGAGTGTAAATAGAAAAATCACCCTTCATCCAATTTTAAGCGGACCCAAGAAAGCATGGTGTGAGTTGGCCTAGTTTATTGGCCCATTAACTTTATCTTTCTTCCTTTTCTTGTGTCAAATCCTGTGTGTTCTTCACATGTTAAGACACATATTGTTTTCATGTTCTTTTGTTTAAGAAAGCATGTTGTACACTGCAGGGTCCAAAAGTCAATGCAAAGTTTGAGCTGAAGCCGCCACCATATCCACTGGTAAAAAGACCTAAAGTTTGCATGTTTTTATAAGTTATAATATATTGTGATTTTCAAGTGGAGCTATGCTTCTAATTGCACAATGAGGAGAGAATACTTGACTTTTATAGATTTCATATATCATATTCTATTGAAACTTTGGTTAGTCTTATTTAGTAAAGAAACTTAAGACTGAAAGGATTCATACACGGGCATCTCCATACGTGCCTACTATGTTACTGTGGTTAGTCTTATTTTCTAGGTTCTTTTACTGTATTGGTATAATATTTTTAAGATTTTTTGAAACGACTAAATTTATTTATATTTTTATAAAAATGGTAAGTTATATTTGAAATGACAATTTTAATGTAGAAAAATTATCAACACAAATTCTATTTTAAATAAATTTTTATATTTCAACTGAAATTAGTATATTTTATTTTATTTTTAACTGAAATTGTCATATCTAGCATAACTTTAATATTAATTTATTTTTAACTGAAATTATTATACGTAACACAACTTTAATAGTGAAGTCATGTTAAGAACCATTTTAGTTAAAAGACTTTAACATTGAAATCATGTTAAGTACAATAATTTTAATTTAAAAGTGCTTAGATTTATGAATTTTTCATTTTAAAGTCGTCGTTCAAATCCCACTTACTCATTTTGGTGAAAAAAATAAATTTAACTATTTTAGTAAATCTCCAAATACATTGCACCAAATCCTAAAAAAAAAAAAAAAAAAAAAAACCTATTTTTTACTCATTACGTGGCCTAAGTGATTTTATCCTATGCTTTAATCTAATCACACATATATAGATTATGGTTCTCAAAATCACACAAGGTTCTTCACTGGGAAAATTTAGTTAGCATTGATCCTATTTTTGTAAAACCAAATTTACCAATAAAGAGAAGACAACAAGCAGGAAGTTCTAAAAAATATTGTGATAATGATATCTTTCAGAATGGTTTGGAGCCAGTGATGAGCCAGCAGACACTTGAGTTTCACTGGGGGAAGCACCACAGGACTTATGTGGAAAATCTGAAAAAACAAGTTGTTGGGACAGAGCTTGATGGGAAGTCACTGGAAGAGATTATAGTCACTTCATACAATAAGGGTGACATTCTTCCAGCTTTCAACAATGCAGCACAGGCATGCATGAATTCTTGTAACCAAAATCTAGTCTCATTCATGTTTCAAAACCATGACTTTGTTGGAAATTAATCTTTTAATGCATAATGCAGGTATGGAACCATGACTTCTTCTGGGAGTGCATGAAACCAGGTGGAGGTGGAAAACCTTCTGGGGAACTTCTAGAACTTATTGAAAGAGACTTTGGTTCATTTGAGAAATTCCTTGATGAGTTTAAGGCTGCTGCTGCAACACAATTCGGTTCAGGATGGGCCTGGCTTGCATGTGAGTTAAAGTCATCTTTTCAGAAAAGTTAAATGAGATCATTTCTTAAAAACATAGTTTATTATAGCTAATTTTAAGTATTCAATAAGTCTATTTCTTCTTGGGTAACTGTTTAAGCAAGCTACATACCCCCTTCTTGTTCATTCATTTTTGTTGATGAAATATAGATAGATCAAGCAAATTTGATGGGGAAAATGCAGCAAATCCTCCTTCACACCTTGAGGACAACAAGCTAGTGGTGATCAAGAGTCCCAATGCTGTGAACCCCCTTGTCTGGGGAGCTTATTTTGTAAGTTGAAGGAACTAGTTGCAATGTTCTTGTTCAGTATTTATCTTAAAATAGAATGATAGTTGTGTTTGATGAGGTTCATTTCCATGATAAACTCTAATGTAATTTCTTCAATTTCTTGCAGCCACTTCTTACCATTGATGTTTGGGAGGTACATTAAGCAAATTAGTTTTTTGTTTGCTACTGATGAAACAACATACACACACAAGCTTTGTAACACTCATCAATAACAAATTGCTAACTATGTAATCTTTTTTCCATTTTTTGTGCAGCATGCTTACTACCTTGACTTTCAGGTGCTATGTTGCTCAAACCATTATAAATAGCTAAGAGAAAAACTACCAACGTTCTGTTTCCAATACATTCTCTGTATTGGCTGAAATTCACGTGAATCTGAGTAATTTAGAAATAAAATCTACCATTTTGGAAATGAGAAACGTGAATTTTTTACCAACCAAAAAGAGTGTTGCTAGCACTTTTCATACAAATATTAGTGAGAAACGTGCTGAACAGATAGATTTAACTATGATTATTTGTTGTTTCCAGAACCGGCGCCCTGATTATATATCAGTGTTCATGGAAAAGCTTGTTTCCTGGGATGCAGTGAGTTCTAGACTTGAGCAAGCTAAGGCTTTTAGTGCATAATGTTGAATTGGATGGTGTGATGTGCAATAAGTAAATTATTTCTATTTAGATAATGTAAGATGGAACATGCTTTGCACTTCAGATACATGTGTTATCATGGTTAAATCACTTCAGCCTACGTATTATGTTCTGTGCTCAGATATCTTAGTTATGGTTATCTTTCACTATGTACCAATAAGGTTGTTGATGCAAAACAATATTATGATGTACAACTTTTTCTCCTAACTTGTATGGGACCTTATCTTCTTTTTTTTTTTCTTTTCTTCCATGAGCATGATTGAAGAAGTTCCAAAGCTGAAGAGTTTAGTTTCTCTGTGTTACCCTATTTTGTAGTGTGCATTAATTCAGTGTGACAGATTTAAATTAGACATAGTTGCTCAAAATATGTAAGTATGCTTTGAGAAGGCATGTTTGGATGATAAATTCATGATTGGAACCATATTTTGACATTGATTCGTTTCAGTTTTTTTTTTTTTTTTAAGGAACCAATTCTTCTTTCAAAAAATATTACTTTTTTAGTTTTCCATTCATTTGTTTTCATTTTTAAAAATAACAATTAGAAGTGGAAAAAAATTAAAAACAGAAACCATTTTGGATAAGTTATATAAAAATAATTGTTTGTGTTGAAAGAGTGATTATTGTTTGATAAATTTAATTTACCATTTTGTAAATTTTAATAATGTTTAACTTAAAAATTATTATAGAAAGTGTACTAAAAATTATATTATTAATACTCCTCAATAATGTTTACCATTCTATTTCAATACTCCTCAGTATGAGTATGAGTTGCAATAGTTTCTTATCGAGACATATTTTCTTCCTTAATAGTGCTTAGTAGCAAGAGGGATATGATTTTACATTATTAAAAGTGACACAAACGTAATTTCATATATAAGAGAAAGAATGCAAACTGGGCCCAGAATGCAACGGAATCTTCTTTATGACGCGTTCTTCCTGCAACTCCCCGACTTCATCATCCACCTCCATATTTTTCTCAAAATTTCAAAAATATCTCTATCAGATTATAATACAATTTTTTTTATACTGAATTGTATAATTTTTTTTTATATTTCAGATAATATAATTTGATATATAAAATTTATATATTGGATTGTGTAATTCAAAATATATTTTTATATTTTAAATTATATAATTCAAATATATAAAAATTATATACGAGATTATACAATATCATATTAATCTGATATAAAAAAACAATTATATATCGAATTATATAATCTGAAAAAAAAACAATTAGGAATGTATGATTTATTTAATATTTTTATTAAGAATATAATAGTGAATTTGCTGTGCTACGAAAGTATATGAAGAAAGTATGAAAGTGTAAGAAGAAATCGTCCTTCTTTATAAGAAAAATGCATGGTTTTTTTTTTTTACAGATAACATAAAACTAAGATAAGATGGTGGAAAAAGTGACAAAATAACATAAACAATAAAAAAGTATATATCAAATTGTATAATTAAATAAA
>Ga0209700_108643_pt1 | contig 12815 bp, 7 predicted proteins | sample SiratroredBW_FD_187528 | JGI IMG/M metagenome (GOLD analysis project Ga0209700, IMG submission 187528) | Root nodule microbial communities of legume samples collected from California, USA - Siratro red BW (SPAdes) (version 2) | ecosystem: Host-associated > Plants > Roots > Nodule | place: USA... | reverse complement strand
GATAATAAATCAAAATCAAAGTGTCAACTTATATAATTAAACAAACAAGTAAATTAAGCATTTAAATATTACGGAACAATATTCTAATATTTAAAAGTATTACATATATATATATATATATATATATATATATATATATATATATATATATTTAAAAGTAACAAACAATTATAATCAAAACAATAATTAGTGGTGGTCATTTACCACTTAACCCACTCGTAACCTGACTTAAACTCATTTAACTTATAGGTAAATAAAACTGAATTTACTCTAATTCATATTTAAAAAAATATATTTTTTTCAATTCAACTAACTTGAATATATGACGAATCAAGTTAGTTCACAAATTTAAACTTGTTTTAACTCCTTTATTTCACAACAACATGTAAACCTTTTTATGATTATATATAATAAATCTCTAATTATAATATATATATATATATATATATATATATATATATATATATAAATAATGTATATTGAGGATTAAGATATCTAGCTTGTCATTATATCTCCCTTTATACAATATTCCATTAAAGATAAAAATAAAAATAATGTGAATTTGAAATCTGAAACATAAAAGAATGGCGAGAAAAAAAGTAAAAAATAATAAATAAATAACATGCCAAATGTAACATGTTTACTTTATATAAAAGGAATTGGGTAAAACTTAAGACATTTTTAGTAAATATTACTAAAAGTGTCTAAATACTCAATTATCGAGAGAGAAAAATAATAATAAATTTATACTAATTTTCGTTAAAGTTTAGACCATGTCTAGTTATTCTTTATATTTATATATATTAGTAATAGATTGTCAAATAAAATTGTAAAATATGTATAATCATAGTGATTTTTTTATATATAATAACACTTCACCTTCTTCGGTCAATCAATTCAGTCAAAATCAAATTTAAATTAAAAATTAATGTAATTAAAAATGTATCTTGGTATATGTTTTTGTAAACTGTGACACTATCCAAATAAAAATAATATAATTAAAATTCAAAACAAATTTTAGACTAAAATAAGAATTAATATCTAATATTAAAAAAAAAAACAAGACAAATAGGAAAGTATCACATAATATATGATTCATCTTCTTGCCCTTAATTAATATATCATATAGTAAAACATCTAAATATAACATTAAAAACAAGTAAACACGACATTGAAGGTCAAAGTGAAATAAATTTATAAGCATAATCATTCTTAGATTTAAATTATATCGTATGATATAAGATATTTTAATTATATAATTAATATGATAATCTATGTTGTGTAGGCATATGTTATTATTTAAAGTCATGAATATTTTACTTTATAGTAAAAAAGGAAGTACGTATTATATTATTCTTAATTTTCACTCCCTCTTCTCTTCTTATAAATGTCTTTACTCTTTCGTTATCTTAGTTCTCACTTTCTTTTGTTTGTATTTTCATGAATGTATTCTCTTCCTGTACATAGTGCTACCAATTTCCTTTTTTCTCATAATGCCTATTCTTCTATTTGACTTTCTTGTTGTTGTCACCACTACTCTATGTTTTACAATTTTTATTATAATTGCTCTTTGCTTTTAATTTCTTATACACTCAGTCTTTATTTCAAATATACTTAAATATTACTCTTCACACTCTAATTTGTAATTTTGTACTCTCCTAAATTCTAGCTTATTGTATTTTAGATTTTTAGATATGAACAATTTTCGTGCATTTTTCTTTTAGATGCAAAGAATTTGTTTGTTAACATTCTTATAAATATGATTACTAAGTTTCTGAACATAGTTCTTCGTATATCAACAAATTTAAAATAATATAATATATTTATTTAAAAATATTTCACTTAATATCAGTTAAACACATGATTAATATAGAAAAGTTTCATTGTTATATGGATTAGGCGACAACTCTTTATATTTGTATTAGAGATACAACTCTTTATAGGCTTATTAGTGCAAATGTCATAATTTGATTGTGACTTAATCCACCTAATTTACCCTACAAGATAACTGTACAACTTGTAACAATCTCCTATTCAATAATTATCTCATTGGAAATTAAATTCCTTAACTCTGAAACTAATTATTGGATCCAGTGATACTACTAAATCAAAAATTATAACCAATATGCAACTTTTCCTATTTAAGAGTTTGATAGCCTAAGTGTCACTATTTAATTGTAACTCTCCCCTCACCTAACTTACCCACTAGATCATTAATGTCACTTATAACAATCATTAATAATGTAGAAATCCACATATTATATCAGTTATTAACTAGGTTAAAACTTCTTCTCTTTTTATATCAATTTATAAATTAAATACAAAAAGATTAAAAATAACTTACATAAAAAGTTTATATTAAAAAATAATGATGTATGATATACATATATATATAAAAAATAAAGATATATATATATATATATATATATATATATATATACATATATATATATATAATTTTGAAGATACCACTTGTTCCTATACCTTTTAAAGACCAAATTGAGCTCTGAGTTCCATAGCGAACAATATATGGGATGCTAGCGATGTTATCTTAACAGACTTGAGGTCAGAACATTAGCATTGTTTGCGAGTGATGTTATCTTAACGGACTTGAGGTCAGAACATTAGCATTGTTTGTGAGGACCTCGTTCCCTTAGCGCTCGACTAAGGCTTGTTCTGGTACATTCAATAGTCTCATATTGCTTAAAAGTTAAGACAAATGTCATTTTATATATACATTCCTCTCTTAACCTACTTAGGCGTATTTTAAGGATAAAATCGTGACAGAGTTTTGAATTTCAAAATGGATAATATCTCGAATGTTGTGATTGACACTAGAGATATTATCTCAATAGACCTGAAGTTGAAACACTACTAATTTTTTTTGTTTTTAAAAATTACGTTAGGAAAAAAAATATTGTAAAAAAATGTGTATTATATATAGGAGTAAAAAGAAAATGAAAATAATCCCATACGAGTGTAACACCTCCTCCATTATTAGACTTTCACAATATATTTTTAGAAAATAAGTCGCATCTAAAATTATATGAAAGTTTAGTTGATAAAAAAATTTAAGATTATTCATTTTTTTAAAATTTATCAAATTATTTAATTAAAGTAAATATAAATTATAAATTTTTGATATTATTATATTAAATTTACTATAATGTATTAAAGTTACTCATTTATTTATTTTTAATTATTAAATATGTTGATCTAATGTCAAATTTGTAAAAATATTAAAGGATACATTTTATCTTAATTAAAGAGTTTACAAACAGGTTTCTAAATAAGTAATTTACTATATTATTGTATATACATAATTATATATATATATATACACACACACACAACACATAATACCTATATTACATATTATTAACGAACTTATTTAGACCAATAATACTACAATAAACTCAATAGGTTTTTAAAAATCATATAATAAAACATTTTCTTTTATATTTAATAAATACTTATACACTTCAAACTTTGTGATTTTAACAAAAGTTATGTTTAAATATATCAAAAGCATTCATTTTCACCCCTAATTTCGATACATTAATGATTATAGATTTTGTAAAAAAAATTTAGGACTGTTTCAGCAATTTCATCTTGAAAATTATCTCAAGTAACGAACAAAAACAAATTAGAAAGAACAGATAACCTAATGAGATGATAATAGAGATCCACATATATAGTAATTTCTTGACTAAAAGTAGGACAGAATAATGAAGATAATTAGTATTAGCATTTCCATTGATCCCATCTTAAAACCAATAAAGAAATAAAAGCAATAACTGAATATTCTTTTTGAGAGGGGGACTGAGACAACCCCAACAAAAGGATAATAACTTGTGGTCCTTTCTTGTACTTGTTTTCTGTAAGATTTTTCCCTCCTTTCCGGTTCTCTTCACACGTGTCTTTTTGGTGAGTGGTGCACTTAAATAGTGTACAATTATTTGTTGAAAAGCCTCTTATAATAAAAAGAAGGAAAAAGAAGTAAGAAAGGAAGATGAAAAAGGAGGTCTTGCTCAACAGTTATCTTAGAGAGCTACCTAAATTAGAAAACATGTTTTCATGGAACATGTTAAAAACAAACAACATAGCCGGCTAATGAAAATGAAGTTGAATAATAGGGTGGAGGGAACAGAATCTACACATGTGGCTAAGATTCAAATGGCTTCTTCACACAACTCCTAAGAATATTATATAAACCATTTACCCTTTACAATATTTTAACATTATAAATCTTAGGTTAAAGGAGATTAGGGATTTAGAGTTCAAAGAACTAATAGTGCCAATAGTCAAATATTCATCATCGTTATTTCATCATGAAATCCAGATAAGAACACGAAGAATTTAATTAATCAAATATGATAACAACTCATCACCTCACTTATTTTTCTCTTATGCTTTCCAAATTAATTTCCTTGTATAATAACACTTGGTGGTTGTTTACCCGTGCCAACTAAGCAAATTACAATAGTTTCTATCTAACAATTTATTGAAAATGTAACAATGCTGGTACGAAAGTGTTATGGTGAAAGCTAAATCCAAAGAGATCAAAAAACTCGGGAATATCCACTATAAATAGTATTATTCCTTGTTCGCGTTGTTGGTGGATTTCTAGATGTGTAAATGTTTTCTTTTTTATTGTACTCACTGTTTGTACCATGCTATTTCTGAACCATTTAGTTTCATCACTGAAATCGAAGTTTTATCCAGTGATCTCTATGTTATTTCTAAAACCATAGACCATAGTAGAATAGAATTTGTCAAATCAGTAAAAAAAAAAAATATTTTTTTAACTTAATTCAAATATTTATAAGATAAGATAAAAATGAGATATTTGCAGATATGCTAACATGCTCTACTATCAAAATTACCGTGTCAATAACCATAATTCAATAGTGATAGACTGTCGTGAACAAATTTACATATTTATTAAATATTTGGTATAAAAATATCTGATTTTTTTAAAGTGCCAATTAATATTGGTAAATTTAATAGACATTAAAAACTTATTTACCTTTTTAGATATAAACTTATTGTTGTAAATTAATATTATTCAATAATGATAAAACTTAAATTGAAGTATTATAACAGAAAAAAAAAATCAAATTACATCCGCGTAACTTTTATCAAATATTATATAATTCATGATTTTATGTAAAAATAAATTTTATCAATCCAGCCGTTAAATAAAATCACAATTATCTATGTAAAAAACAATAATAAAATAATTGGATTATTAGTATTCGGTATACTTTAAAAAGTATATATTACGTCAAGTTTTAATATATTATATTAACATAATTTATTTCGAATAGAGATTTGAAAAAAAAACCCAATTAAAAACTATTGAATAATATAACATAGGTCTTTCGATTCCTTCCATTATCTATATTTATTTGAAATTTTATGTATATTTTAATATTTTATTTAAGGCACATATTTGAATATCAAAAACCAATATAATAATATTTTATTTAACTTTCATGAAATTATATTATTTAAAATCATTTTATATACTATTCAATTATTATTTAATATTTTATTAAGTTTGTTCAATATCATGTTGGCCAAATACCACATTCAATCCAATCTTAGGTTTGTTTATGGGTCTTATTGGGACTTACACTCACACTTGGATACCTAACAAGGTTTGTTTATGGGTCTTCTTGGGACTTAGACTCACACTTGGATACCTAACAAGGTTTTGTTTATAGGTCTTTTTGGGACTTAGATAGAACTTGTTGGGAGAATCCGAAGAGACATAACCGGAAGATATCTTAAGAATGAGAAATGAGCCAAAGAAAAGGATACAACCTTTAATCAAAAACCATAAAAGCATTAGGTTTATGAATCTTTTTTCTTATATATGACTCAACTTTTTCTTTTCTACCTAATGTAAGACTTAGACTAACACTTAAATGCCTAACATACCACCATTAAATTTTTGAATTGGATTCTTCGTATTCTTAAGTGATTTATTTAGTGGTTGGATTCTAATAAGACGACCAACTAATTATTTTTCTTTAATTAAGAAAATAAGATACTACACAAACAACACATAAGACGTACATTACTAAAATAATGATTATGCATAAGCAAGTCTTTAACTCGGGATGCTCGGGGAAAACCAAGAAAGGGTGATATATGGTTTGGTGTCCCACAAATATGAATAAAAGTAGTGCAACAAACGAAAGTGATAGATAACTTTAAGGTAGTTAAGTCAATTTAATTTTCGAAGGGCGTGAACGGTTAAACTTTTTGAGTGTTGGAAACAACAATTCTATTCACTAAAGAAAAATGGGAGATCTAGACAATTTTCTTGAGCAACCAAATTTTGTGAATACGAAAATGGGGCAATCAAAGGGTATGTGTGCAACTAAAATAGTATAATGTCTAATGGACCAAACCAAAGCCTAATAAGCATGCACACACTCCACAACACAAGAAAGGACCACATTTTCAAATATCTATAAACTTAGCATAAGGTGCCTCCTCAACTTGCATTAGTGAGAATATAAAATTAAGGGACATTGCCACAAATAGAGAGGGTAGTGCTTAAAATATTGCCACAGCTTGTCCACCATCCTATTTTGGGTTTTAGAAACTGAGAGATGAGAAGAGAGAGGTAGAAAAGCAAGTATAATGAATGTAAGATACTACAAAAAAGATTAGTATTAGTGGCAGTTAGTGATGGCATAATTCATTGAAAAATAAAATAATATTAAAGAAGGGGTGGCATAGTACTAAAAGGAGGTGGTGGAGGGACCTTGGTGTGCATGAAAACCAAAGCTCATTGGCGTGTTATTTTCCATTACACTTGTACGCTTTCATCTCCCTTCTTTCTCTTCACTTCCACTTTCTCTCTCCTTTACTTTTGCTTCATATTCTACCGACATCACTCCAATCTAATGGGGTTAATTCTATTTCTGCGTAGGATTCGATGCTGCTGCTACTCCTTCTTCATTCTCTATAATCACTGAGTTTCATATGTTAGTCTCTTCTCCTTCTTGGAGTTAACGGTTATTGTCAACTCACTCCTTGGAACTTGATGCTCATAAAAATGAAAAACTCCTTGGAACTTGACTTTTCTGTTTCATGGGGTGTGTGTGTGTGTTTTATTTTGTTTTTTTTTGGTTCTTCTTGTATCTCTAGCTCGGGTTGGTTTATGTATCTGAGTTTTGTACTTGGTATGTATGCTCTTATCTAGTTTATTGTTTGTACTTTTCTGTTGGGATAGTTGTTGGGATGTGCTTTTCTTGATTGTAATTCCCATCTCTCTTTTGTCTTCTTCTAATTATCTTCACTTTTGTGTCCCCTTTCAAGCTCTAAGGTCTTCTCTGATTATTACTTTGCCTTTCTAGAATACTCTAATTAACTTATTTTGTGTGTTATTAGTATTACAGTTGTTTATTGGTACGACATGGAATTTGAAATTGTCTTTTGATGTATATTTCAATTCAGCTCCTCTCTGTTGATGTTTATGCTGAAGACTGAATAAAAAATCTGAGGTACACGCTATTTATGTACTGATTCTCCCCTCTTTTCTTTTTCTTTCTTGGAAAAAATGATATTTTTAGAACTGTATATTTGTATCTTCCCCTTGGCCTTATTCCATCCTTGCTTGGTTACAGGAAGTTTTTTTCTACACACCAATACGATTAACTCAGAAATCATATTTTGGAGGCGTATATGGCGATGCAAACTGTTTATCTTAAAGAACATGAAGGAAATGCACCCAATTTTGTGGGGGCCTTGTCATCTGCAGCTTCAGCACCCTGGTGGAGTGCTTTTGGATCTCAACCTGTTCATGGGGGTGAGTCTTGTGGCCAAATGAAACCCTTTTCATTGGAGCTTCCTAACTGCATAGACCAACATGCTGCCACTAAGCCTTCGGCAAGAGGAACTGAACAAGTGTTGGGCAAAGGACATACAACTCAGTTTACCATCTTTCCAGGTATTTAGTTTTGGATGTATCTCTCTGGTTAAGTTGTACAACTTAGTTAAATGCGTTTTCACCAAAATAGTAATTGAAATTAACTATTGATGAAGTTGTTATGAGTAATATACATAGATATCACTACAACTAGTTCCTGTGCATCTTTTTGCCATAACATTTTGGGAGATGGATATCATGTGAGGGTACTTTTATGATAAAGGAAAAGTTAATGATATCATAATTATGTTGGGAAAATCTAAAGGGAGAGAAGCTGCAGATATCAGTTTAGGGGTGTGTTGATGAAAAATGGTTGAAAATCCATTCAACGTGTGAATCTACCAAATATTTCTAGTAAGGTTTGATTCCTAAAAATGTCCTTCGGTGGGAAATGCCTATACAAACACATACTAGCTGCACATAGTTTGAGAAATCAAAGAAAAAGCAAAAAGTTATTTATTTCTTCTTAAACTTTGGATGGCTAAAAAAGCTACCTTGCAACAAATATGTGTACAGCCAACTAGTTTTATTTTTTGCCATGAACGCATAACATGGTAAAAGAACTTCAATATGTGGGTCTGGCCCTTTGTTTTGGAACTTATTTTCGATTGAAAGAAGAATGATATGCCTACAACGGAAGCTTGATGTTCAGAATGGTGGGTCACCACTCACCACCATCACCACAAGGAAATAAATTATGCATATGAAAGATCTAAGGACTTCAACTTAATTTTTCTTCTTGATTTACTAACGTTAGAGTGTAATTAGTTGTGCTTATTGACTTGAACTGGTGAAAGTAAAATAAAAAATGATCTCACTGAAAACATTGCAGACGACATTTTAGAGTTTACCCCTTTTCTCAATGAAATGAAAATGTTAACGTACTCACATCGTCTCCGTAGTACGTCTCCAAACTCAATGAGGTTTCTACAGTCCAAAAACCCTTTAAAAAGTCCCTTATAATTTTCAAACGATGCAAAAATGGTCATAGAGTAGTTCAATAATTTCACTCTAAACAGAGAATAAATCCAATAAACATGGTTGATTACCATTATTGGAAAACTGTAGGGATTTTCTCAAATGGTTTTAAAATTTAAACTATAGGGACTAAATTGAATTTTGAGTGAAAACTATAGGGAACAAATCATTGATTTTAAAAAAAAAATCTGTGGACGGTATTTCAGTACTTAATTAGCTTGAATTTTGAGGAAACCGCTTTCCAAAGGCACCTCAAAGGAGACTGCTGGTGTATTTAAGCTAAGATAATCAATATGTTTAGCTGAGATGATTGAAACTCGAAACATTCTAGCAACTGATAGCCTTCAGAAGGAAGACCATTAATAAGATATATCATCTCGCACTTTCACACACAGTAGCAGAAACACATTCAACCACAGAGAGTATTAAACTACTGTTTTCAAATTTTTGGTACTATGGATGAAGCCAATTCCTGCATGAAGAATTATTCTGATCCCCTCTTCTCTCTTCTCACGCTGTCTTCCAAAATTCCATTAAGATTGTGCTCATCAAAATGCTGTTTGTCTAATTGTAAGACAGATAAAATGAGATTATCCCTTTAGGCCCATGTGCTAGCTTCCAATACTCTTGAAACTGAATTTTTCGTGGATTAAATTCTGAATCTAAAATTCTATCACAGACTCCTCTAGAATTGTTGATTGTTTAGAAAACTACTCTGCTTTTGTTTTTCATTTGTTATAAGTGACAGTGTTTGCTGTACTTGACATGTCAACTTTCATGTGGTAACCCTCAAGATATTTCTTCTTCAGATGATTGCAAAATGTCAGATGATGCACAAACGCTTCAGACAACCATATCGCTGCAGCCATCACTAGCTGACTCTCACTCTCGTTTTGAGATAGGATTTAGTCAGCCCATGGTGAAATCTTCTCTCAAAAGTAACCACTTTGATATTTCAGCATTTCTTATTTGTGTGATTAAACATATTTGCTTTTTCTTGGTATCCTTCCCTTTGTAGATATGTGCAAAATATCCTTATACGGATCAATTTTATGGGCTCTTCTCAGCTTATGCACCTCAAATTTCGGTTTGTCTTTTACTTCACCAAGCTTATACTTGCTCTCACTATGCTTTTGCCTTTAGTTATCATTTGGTAATATAATGTAATCTTTCTCTGTTTACTAAATTATCTATGTACCATCTGTAACAATTTAGGGACGTATAATGCTGCCACTTAACATGACATCTGATGATGGACCAATTTACGTAAATGCTAAGCAGTACCATGGAATCATTAGGCGTAGGCAGTCTCGTGCCAAAGCTGTACTTCATCACAAATTGACTAAATGTCGCAAGGTATCCCAAATATTTTTTTTCATCTTATACTATTGAACATATTGTAGCCTCAGCCTCACTGGCCTTGAAACAAAGTAGTTATGACTTATGATAGGGTCTCTGGCCTAACTTTTGTAGAAAGTGGTGGATTATTTCTTTTAAGTAGCGTGTACTATATACCCATGGCAAAATTGTTAGGTGCATGCTGCAGCTATCATAATTGTTCAAATCTTATGATTCACAGTTCAAAACCTACCATTGGATTGGATTTGACTATTTATCAATTTATATCATAAGATGAATCTTACGTGACTTTGTATCGTAGTATCATACTATACATGAATGAATTTGTGCAATTTTTTTATATGAATCACTCATTCAACTATTCATTTTCTTTTTCTTTCACCAATTCTCATGAGAGAAATAGAAAAGACATAAAAGTTTAAATTGTTAAATGAGCTTCACAAACTTAGATGATCTCAGCTATACACTTCTATTCTTTTGTGATTTTAACAGGCATAAATAATATGACAATGAATTATGATATCAAGTACGTTTAAAATTCTTTTAACAGAAGAAATTTGATCACTAAGGTGTTTCTGTATTAAAGAATCCAATCACTCGCATTCTATGCTGATCACTGACATTGATTACTTGTGAAACAGTACTATTTCCTTTTAACTCTTGTAGTTATTTGAGTTATAAATCTGTCTTGCAGCCTTATATGCATGAATCGCGCCATCTCCATGCAATGCGGCGACCAAGAGGATGTGGAGGTCGCTTCTTGAACACAAGGAAATCTGCTAATGGAAACGGAAAAACTGGAAATGAAGTGCGTGAAAAAACTGTTGGTGAACAATTGCATTCCAGTGGTTCTCAGAGTTCTGAATTCCTTCAGTCTGAGGCTGGAACTTTGAATTCATCAAAAGAGACTAATGGCAGCAGTCCAAATATTTCGGGCTCAGAAGTGACTAGCATGTATTCGCGGGGAGGTCTTGACAGATTTTCCCTCAATCATTTTGGATCTTCTGTCCACACTCTGGTGGACATGATAGATGGTGGGCGTGGTATGATCATCCCCACCAAATGGGGTGCAGCAGCAGGTAACTGCTGCAACCTTAAAGTTTGACTGGCATAGAATCAAAGGGGGGTTTGGTTCTTCGATGATGCACCAACCCCGTCCTTGACGAGACCAGATGAAGAAGCTTTATTTCAGTTGGCTGTGTCAACTGTGACAAGTTTCGTTCTGTAGGATCGTCCTAGCATCTGGTCTAGGCAATTCATCCCTGGCTCATACTTTGGCAATCCATCCTTGGCTCATTGTAACTGTAGGCAACTCATCCTTGGCTCAATGTACCTGTATTAATTTGTCCTTCTGCACCGGAGTGTCTTTGACATGGTACAACTAATGACTCGATACCCTGAAGCAGAAGACAATTGTGTGTCTATCTTTGTGTGAAAATAAAAGCATGAAACTCCAGTTATGTGTATTTCTGCTATGTCTAAACTTGGTTTTGTATTTTGTATTTAGGAACTATGTACTATAGAACTTTGACGTGTGGTCTTTGTTAAAACAAAGGACTGGTGTGTTTTTCTGTCTTGAGCAAGTCAAAATCTTATTATCCTACCATCTGGAAAATAGCAAGTCCTGCAAACTATCGCCATATGCAGCAGACAAGTCAAAGGTAGGCGTAACTAGACAACATTTGAAATTTATTTGGTGGACGGACTATCTGATAACCACATCAAGAAATGTCTGATAACATCAAGAAATCACTGAAGCCAGATGGTATGATAAAATTTCAATCATGAGTTCTGGTTTGGTTTTCAGCTCTAGGACTGTGACCAGTGTTTCAAAATTTCCTTTGAGATGAAAAAAGAAACATGGTTTGTTAGATGCTGTGGTAAAACTTGCACTTTGCTCAGTTAATTCGATTTTCGTATGACATACAATTGACTGTTCTTTAATTTTATTAAAAAATCTGTCTGCAATTCCGCATGAGTGGGATTGAGATTTGACATTTGCTATAATAATTTTTAATTTAAGGAAATTTGGCTGAAATATTTAACTTTCTAATTTTGGGGACATAATAGTTCAAACTACGCCAAATCACCACCTCCTACGCATCCGCCAAACAAACTACACCCACAACTTCCTTTGACGTTTGAACTATTCATGATTTATTGTTTTAATTTATCAGTTAATTATCATAATATTTATTATTTCATTTTTCTTTTGCAATCATTACATCCAACTACTAAGATTATCAACGGTCTACTTATTAGAAATTAAAATTTTCCATAATTTTATTATTTTTATAATAATTATATTGCAATGAGATTCTAACAATTTTTTTATCAGTTATAAGTATAAAAATTAATGATAAAAATTACATTTTTTTTCAGAAAATACCTTACCAATTCTTAAAACTAATTTCATAACAATATTGAATATTCAACCTTAACAAAACCATATGAAATGGAAACAGTAATATTTATTTTAACTTTTTTGTAAAAAATGAGAAAAGGAAAAAAAAAAAAAAAAAAAAAAAAA